>JGI12648J13191_1000020_pt1 | contig 19807 bp, 26 predicted proteins | sample BlaSpr_A8_OM1_O1_FD_13191 | JGI IMG/M metagenome (IMG submission 13191)
ACCACACCATAGAATCCAATGATGCCCGCGCACAAGGCGATCACCAGCGGGATGTCCTTACTGAGTGCGGCGCGTGACGTCGTAACGGTTCCAGCAAAAAGCGCCAGGGGCACGGCGTACTGCAGTACCATCCGATTCAGGGTTGGGGCATCCTTCGAACCAAAATCGTGTCGCCGCGCCGCCACGAAACCGAGCAGGAACGTGACCACCATCGGCAGGAGTGCGCTCAAAATAATGTCTAGCACGGCCGGTCACTCTCCTCTTCCTCCGAGGGGGCAGAAAATCTCAGTAAAATCAGCCACTCGATTTCCCACGTGCCCGGCGCACGTTCGAATTCGGCGACTGTTCCCCATCGATTCCAAGGTAGGATTCGCCGTGTGCCGCGTCCAATACAATGAATTCATCATAACGATGCGCCGTGCGCAACGAATGTGACATGGAGGGCTCGATGGAACTGCAACAGCTAAAGTATTTTCGCGAAGTGGCCAAGCGAGAACATGTGACACGCGCTGCCGAGAAGCTATTCGTCTCTCAGTCTGCGATCAGCCGCGCTGTTACCCAATTGGAGGAGGAACTGGGAATCCCACTTTTCTATCGCCAGGGACGCGCGGTCGTGCTGTCGCGTTATGGGCGCCTATTCCTGGAGCATGTCAATCGGGCACTCAGTATCCTTGAAAGCGGAAAGCGTTTGCTCCGCGAACAGAGCGGGGAAGGATCCGGAACCGTATCGCTTGGCTTTCTACACTCACTCGGAATTGAAATGGTTCCGCGACTAATCAAAGAGTATTGCCGGAAACATCCCAAGATTCAATTCACGCTCCTTGTTCAGCGCTCAGGCGAGATGCTGATGAAAGAGCTTGCCGCAGGCAGTATCGATCTATGCTTGTCCGTCCCGGGAATGTTTGGGCCAAGCGACGTCCGCTGGAATCATCTTCTGGACGAAGAATTGTTGATCGCGGTGCCACAGACGCATCGGTTGGCGGCAAGGCGTACCCTAAGCTTGAGGGAACTGTCATCCGAACCATTTCTCGTTCTCAGCCCGGAACATACCCTGCGCATCATCTTCGACAGGATGTGTGCTGACGCATCGTTCCTACCAAACATCGCATTTGAGGGGATGGATGTTGCGACGCTGCGTGGATTGATTGCTGCGGGGCTCGGCATAGGGCTCCTCCCTCCGGCGCCCGCTCGATTTGCGGGCGTCGTAGAGATCAAATTGTCGCCGGCGCGCCCCATTCGACCGTTAGGCATAGGGTGGATCGCCGATCGTTACGTTCCGGCCAGCGCAGTGGAATTCCGCAAATTCGTTGTGTCTAAATTCCACGGAGAGTAAAAATCTTTCCTGCTCACATTCGAATTGACGGATCGCCCGGGAGGAGATCCTTACCCGGAGGATTCATAACGTCAAATAAACGATTTGCGCGAACTGGTCGCCGTTGACAACACCTTTGCCCCATACCAGCTCGAGATCGGCGAACGGCTTTTCCGCGACGGACTCCAGGACGGACTTTCCCACGGACTTCAATTTCGGAGTGAGGGCTACCAAGGAAGGCGCGCCGTTGTGCCTATGGCTCTACCGAGTGGCTACGAACGCCTGCCTCGAAAGTATCTTTGTGGTGTGGCTACGAACGCCTGCCTCGAAAGTATCTTTGTGGTGTGGTTCCCAGCATCGTCCGAAACATTTCAATGAAGGCACTTACACTGTCGTAGCCGACTGCGATAGCGACCTCCGTGACAGATTTGCTTTGTGCCAGCATCTCAAGCGCAGCAAACAACCGCGCCTGCTGCCGCCAACGGCCAAATGACATGCCTGCCTGAGCCGAAAACGCACGCATGAAAGTACGGCGTGCCATTCCGGCAAGATGCGCCCAGTCGTCCAGCGTGCGGTCATCTCCAACATCATCCAGCAGCGCGTCCACAACTCTGGCCAGTCTTTCTTCTCTGGGTATGGTCAACCGCAAGTGCTGCCGGTCAGGCTGTCGAATCTCATCACGAAGCGCTGCGATTAAGTGCTTTTTCGCCGCGTCGAGCGGTTGGCGCAGATCCCAACCGACCATGCGATGAACGATGGCGAACAACAGCTCCGACGTGTTGAACACACAGGGCGTCTTGGGTAGTCCGCGGCACATCTCCGGAGACAAGTCGACCATCGAGCCAGCAGCGCCTCCGACAGAACGCGCCGCGTGCTTACAATTTGGTGGCGTCCATGCGCAACGCTGGGAGGGAAACATCCATCGTTCGTTTCCTGTTTCCACGATGAGCAACCCCTGCGTCAGTGCGACGAGTTGCCCTCGGTGGTGACTGTGCTCTGGCGTCCAGCCCTCGACCATTCGCCTCTTGAAGTCATATGCCAGCGCAGGCGTATCGCTCTCGTAGAGACGCCGCAGTTCTTCCATATTCTGCACCGAGAACATGGATTTACGAACTTGACCCTTTTCCGACATAATTCGCCACTTTCCCGTTAGCGGAACAAACAAAACTCCGTTAGAGTACGCGCCGGAATAACGAAAGACAAGTCAACCGAATCCACATTCGAAAGGCGGAACCAAAATGACCCCGAGCTTTTTGCAGAAGCAAAACACACGGCGCGGAATGTTGCGAAATTGGGCCGGGTTCGCGGGAAGTGCCCTTCTGGCCCAACTGTTTCCGGCAAGTCTTCTAAACGCCGGCGTTCCTGCTCTTGGTCAGCAGGCGGCGACGCCTGCAACCGACTCTCTGGGTGCCATGCGCGCGCAGATGGGCACCGTACCGATCCACTCGCAACCGCTCGCGAAAAATCTGACCTTACTTTCCGGCCCTGGGGGAAATGTTGTGGTCTTGAACGGGCCCGACGGCAAAATCGTAGTCGACACGTTTCTTCTGCCGGCCTGGCCGAAGTTGAAAGACAATCTCGATGGGCTCGGCAATGCGCCGCTGAAAACGGTGATCGACACGCACTGGCATGTCGACCACACCGACAATAACGCCAATCTGCACGCCGCGGGCGCCACAGTGCTGGCCCACGACAACACCAAGACCCGCATGGCAGAGCCACACGACAGCGCGCTTATGGGCTTGCACTTTCCGGCATCCCCTGCGGATGCTTTGCCGCAGCAGACCTTTAGCAGCAGCAAAGAACTGCGCGCCAACGGTGAACTTGTGGTGCTGCAATATTTCCAGCCCGCGCATACCGACACGGACATCTACATTCACTTCCAGAAGGCTAACGTGATTCACATGGGCGATACTTTTTTTAACGGCTTCTACCCGGTCATCGACGCCAGTACCGGCGGAAAAATCAACGGAATGATTCTCGCTGCCGATAAAATTCTCCCCTTGGTCGACAACAACACTAAGATCGTTCCGGGGCACGGCCCGCTGGGCAACAAAGCCGATCTGACCAAGTTTCGGGACATGCTGGTTGTGGCGCGCGATCGTGTGCAAAAACTAAAGACCGCCGGCAAATCGGCCGGCGAAATAGCGGCGAGCAAACCGTTTGCGGACCTGGACGGCGCTTGGGGCAACGGGTTTTTCAACGGCGATGTTTTTGCGCAGGTGGTGTATTCGGCGCTTTGAGTCGCGATGCTCAGCGAGGCAAAGGTGCGGTCGTCCTGCGGTACGCCGGCTGTGGCTGATCGACGCGAGAGGGATCTTGTGAATCGGTGGTCGCCGTACTTTTAACTCACAAGCACTGGAACCTAAAGGAGGTCAGGACACTCGATGAGAAATGTAATCTACGCAATCAACCTTACCCTGGATGGCTGCTGCGACCATACCAAATTCAATCCTGATGAAGCACTGTTTGAATATTATTTGCACCTACTGCGAGATGCTGACCTGCTGGTCTATGGGCGTAAAACCTATCAAGTGATGGTTCCGTATTGGCCGGATATCGCCAAAAACCGTTCTGACACAAAAGCAGATATCGAATTTGCCGACACATTTTGCTCCATCAACAAAATTGTTTTCTCGCGATCATTAGACAGCGCTGAAGGAAATACGAGAATTGTTCGTACGAACCTTCGAGACGAAATACTTAAATTGAAAAAGGAGCAAGGCAAGAATATTTTAGTCGGCGGGGTAGATATCCCTTCACAACTGATCGAGCTCGGTCTGGTGGATGAATTCCGCTTCGTCATTCAGCCAATCATCGCAGGACAAGGGAAACGGCTGATGGAAGGTATTAACTTGCGGGAGAAATTACAATTAAAACTTGTTGAGTCCAAGATTTTTAAGTCAGGAAGTGTTGCGCTTCATTACTTGAAACAGTGAGAGAGAACTCTGCAAGGCTCTGCCGGCACTTAGCAGACTGGCATTTTCGCCCGCGGCTGGAGGGCTGTGGAGCCTCGATCGTATGTTGCAGATTCATCAACGGTCTAGTTGATTTTTGCGATTGTGCCTGCCGGCGGCAAGTGAGGATGTACTAACGGGCGGAATCAAATTAGTAGTCCCGTGCGAGGAAATCGGCATCTCTCGTGGCGCGATAGGTGAGTTGTGTCCAGAGTTCGATGAGCAACGCGCCTTTTAAGACGATCGCATCGCGGTGCTTGGAGCGGCTGAGACGATACACAATTCTCTCAAGACCGTATTTCACAAGCATCAAGCCAACGTTTTCGCTGCGTGAACGAGCCAAATCAAACAATTTCTGGCGCACGGAGGCCGTGAGGTTTTTGGGTTCAGGACGCCGCGCTAGAGCGACTCCAAGTACGGGCGGATCACTTTGGCAACGCGGCAAACTCTCGCGGCGGTCCACAGTTCGTCAATGGAAGCCTTCTTGAGCCGAAGGACGGACGGTCACCGGGTTCACGCTCGAAGGCGAACTCGTTTTCAATATTCTCGACAGGTTCAGAGCAGACAAGGTTGTTCCGGTGGTCGAGGCGGTCACTGTGGCGGGCGGCTTCTACAGCACGTCGATGAACGCTTTCGATGACTACTCGGTCACCCTCGGGCCGCCTAGTTACCGGAACGAACCCTGAGAGCGGGCGGGCGCAGCACGGCGCAGAGAATTGTTCGGTTGTTCGATAACGCGATGCGCCCATAACGGCCGATCCAATAAGCAGACGGAGGACGCTATCGCCTCGCGAAAGGGTTCAATGTGCACATTTCGCCGAAGCATCGAACTGTGCGCGAATCGGTCGTTTTCGCTCCATTCGTTGCGGACAGTGCGAACAAAATGGGAACAATGGGCCCCAAACACCCTCCCAAAAACCGCGCCACGTGACGTAGGTAAAGCCTGGACGAATCAACCATATGATATTTCTTGGATTGCTTTGCAAGTAGATCGAGCCTGTGGAATTCGTTTTTGCGTTCGAAATTATCTTCTTCGGAATCAAAACGGAGTCGCTACCCACACAGGCAACAGTTCCTGATCTGCTGGTGAGATTCCTAAGCGCGGCAAGCGAAAACCCGGGTAGAACTTCGTTACCTATCGGGAAAGAACAGGGAGCCGAACTTCGATCAGCGTTGAGAAAACGCTGGGACGAGTCCGCCCAGGACGACGTTATAATAGATAACTCATGGATGCTCCTAACGTATCAGTGCGAAGTCATTGCTTGTCGCCGGGGCGAGCCAAAGTGGCAATTGACGCACCCCTGGGACCCACATCATACGGCCGGATGTTTCCCGAGTTGCCTTCGTTTCAAGCAGATGAGCAGTTCTTGCGCGCGCTCGGCCGCGCCGGCGGGATCTGCGATTGCGGGGATGTAGACGACACTCCCGACTCGCTAGGCAATGCGGCAGCTGGATGGCCGATCTTCGGGCAATTCGTGGCTCACGATATTACCGCCGACCGGTCTATTTTGCGCAGTCATGCCAACACGGCGGAATTGCGCAACGCGCGCAGCCCGCAAATCAACCTTGAATGTCTGTACGGCGACGGACCAACCGGTAATCCATTCCTCTACCGGCGAGACGATGCAGCGAAGTTCCTGCTGGGTCCCGACGGGGCCGACGTGCAACGGAACGCCGAGGGCATCGCGATCATTGGCGATCCGCGGAACGATTCGCACATGCTGATTTCGCAATTGCATCTCGCAATGCTCAAAGCTCATAACCTGTTCGTGGATGAAGCGCGGCTCAACGGCACGCCGGCCGACAACGTGTTCGAAGCAGCGTCGCGCAACTTGCGCTGGCACCATCAATGGATCATTCTCCATGAGTTTCTGCCCGGCCTCGTAGGACAGAAGCTTGCGGATGAAGTGCTTCAAGAAGGGACGCGCTGGTTTCGCCCGGGACACAACGCGTTTATACCGCTCGAATTTGCCGACGCAGCTTATCGGTACGGCCACGCCCAAATTCGCCACCACTACCAGCTGAACCTACAGACGGATCCTGTGCCGCTGTTTCCTGATCTGCTGGGATTCCGCCCGGTACCGCGTGAACACACCATCGACTGGACTCTGTTCTTCGGCGCACCCGCAGCGACAGCTGCGCAACGCTGCAAGAAAATAGACGGCAAGCTGGTGCGCGCACTCATCGAGCTGCCGGTAGCTGTGACCGGCGAGTGCGAGATCGAAGACTATCACTCGCTCGCCGTCCGTGATCTGCAGCGCGGACAGGGCGTCGGCCTGCCGTCTGGCGAGTCACTCGCGCGGTACATGGAAATTGCGCCGCTCACGGCAGAGCAAGTTGGGATCGCTTCTTCGGGCTGGCACGGCGAGACGCCTCTTTGGTTTTACATTCTGCGGGAAGCTGACGTATGCACCGGTGGTGATCTTCTCGGTCCCGTTGGCGGCCGGATTGTGGCCGAGGTGCTGGTTGGATTGATTGATGCGGACACGACATCATTCCGCCATAGCAAGCAGGGTTGGAAATCTCAAAAAACACTTAGTGAGCTGCTGGCCTCCTGAGAACCAGCGAGACTTTCCGCGCGTCACGGGATTTCGCGGCTGGCATTTGCAGCAAGTTTTTCTAACCATCTAACCGCTTCGCAAGTGCACACTTTCTCGGAAATGGTGCTGTGAACGAAGTGTGCACGAATCGATCATTTTCAATCGGTTGGACTTAGCGTTGAGCGAGAAGCAGATTCCCCGATTTGTTGTGAACGTAAGTAGTTAAAGAAAACGAACGGAGCTGCAGCTTTTTTGACCATTGCGTTGCGGGACTTACGGATGCACAAACAAAAAAACCCCCCTAGCTTTGCAGCGGTTCCGAACAGGTGAACATTTCACTCTGACCGACAATCGAGCCGCGGGAAAGGCATACACCCTAGCGCATCACCTCACGATCGACGGCGGGAAGCGAGCCTGATCATTGCCGCTCTCCGCTACGCGGACCAGTTTGTGAAGCTCGACGGCGCTTGCCTATTTTCCGAGCGTGTATGTCAACTTGATTCAGGAGCGCGCGCTGTGACGACAACGCCTCACCTGATGTCTTCTGTCAGCGCTTTCGCAGCTCCTCGGGGCCGTGCATGAATGTTCCGGCGGCAAACCAAAAACGCCTTGTGCTCGTGGGCGCGACAGGAACGGTCGCCGGATAGGCCCTTCGCTGCGCGCTCGAGAACTCCACTGTCGGAAGTGTGATGTTGATCGGGCGCCGGAAGCTCAGTTGGTTGGAAGCCTGCCTGTGACGGGGAGGCCGCGGCGTCGAATCTCATTATTCCGACCCTGATGCGATCGAGTCCATGAATTTGCAAAAAAAAACCACTGCATTCAGCGATCTACAACGAGCTCGCCTTTCATACCTCGATGCCCAAGTCCACAGACATGGCAGCACTTGAATGAGTAGGTACCTGGAGTTTGCGCCACGGATTCAATCGTGGTTGTTTCACCCTTCTTGAGTTGCCAACACTCTTGGGGTGAAGTGAATACCAAGCCGTCGGAACCATTCGAATTGGAGCCGTCGGGAACAGTAGAAATTGAAAAACCATGGTCATGGTCAACTGCGGTGATCTTGAGCTGAATTTTCGATCCGCTCTTCACATGAATCGGATCGGGCGAATACTCATATTTTTTGGCGGTGACTTCTATGACTTGAACGGCGTCATTCTGTGCCAACGCGGGCCTGGGATGCGGAACGCATATCGCAGGCCACAACACAATCGCGGTCAAGGCGGGCAACAGAGTACGCAACACAAGCTTATTCATTGAGCGTCCTGATAAACTCCTCAAACGGGTAGACCGCCACGCGTTTCGTTTTATTCCCGATGATCCGTCCTACTCTTGCTTATTCTGTCTGATGGGCCATGCGCGGCTGATTACCCGGCATAAGAACCGGAGACATACCACAACACCTACAACGAAATGTTTTGATGAACTCTTAGAACGAGCTACAGACCAAGCAGTTCCGCGAGGTGTGTTCGAGATGTCTAGTGGACCTTGGCGGCGAACCGCCGTTCGGAGATGCTTTCAATTTCTCCGTGAAAGCTTTTCAGCCGTTCGATCGGTCTGGGCATCTCCGTGGCAAGCAATTCCGACAAGCGGAGGTGGAAGCAAAAAAAGTCGCGGAATCTGTATTCGAGAACGATGCCTTCCCTGTTGGGACCTGTCATTTTGCCCCCACTCCAGCAAACGCCGCATCGGATTCAGCGAGATGCTCACGAACGGCCTCCACGGTTAAATGCGAGATCGGAATGGCCAAGGTTGTTCTTGTGCGCGTCGAATTGAACAGGACCAGCGATTCCATCTTGTGTGGAATCTCTTTCAAAACACCCACGTAGCTTCCGCCACCGGCGATAACAATGGACGAGAACGCCGATTCGGACATGCCCGGGGTTGGGCCGGTGACAATTGCCGGGTCCCGCGGCTGTTCGGAGTCGTTCATACTCTAAAGAACTGCGTCGACGTCTTGTTTATTCCGTCAAAATTGCTTTCAGTTGGTTCCGAAAAAAGGAAATGCCGATAAGCTCTTGGCGCGTGGTTAATATCCAAAATGCAAAGGGCCTCGGCTTCATTCGGTGAGGCCGAGGCCCTTTCTTGCACGCCGCTCGATTCTGGCTGACGCTGTCCGCGCCATCATGCATTACTGACAGCTTGCCACGTCGTTCGAGGCATCATCCGACGAGCAGGCATGGGTCTGGTAAGACATCTCTTGCTCTGACTGATGCTTCAGGATCCACAGCCCGTCGCTGTTGGTGATGTAAACCAAGCTGCGTGCGGCATCCGCGAGAGTGCTCGTTACACCAGAGAAAGTTAGGATTGTCCGCGGATTCGCGGGATCACTCAGATCGAGCACCTTTAGAGTCTCGGTGGAAGAAACGGTTTCCAGCGTCGCGGTGTCCGACGCTTCGGCCAGAGCCAGCCTCCCACTGACCATTTGCAACTTTCCGGTGGGTGCCTGGTTCGGCCACGCTTCGCTCTTGATGAGCTTTGGCTGGTCCGGCTTGGTGACGTCGACGATCGCGAAGCCTTCCTTGGAAGCCTGCTCGACGTACAGGTATTGATTGTTGCCGTGTTGCTGCAGTTCCAATTGGCTCACCACGGCTCCGTGCAGGGTCAAGTGCGCGACTACAGACGCTGGTGGCTGGGCGGGCTTGGCGGCTCGATATTTCGCGCTGGCGCCTGGCGACATCACCACGAAGAATGCGAGCAGCGCCGCCACGGCGGCCGCCTGCTTTTGTACGATTGACTTGGAAGCGACTTTCATTTTTCTCTCCTTATGTCCTCACATGCGTTCATCTATTGAGACCGACGGTGTCGCCGGATTATTCCCAGCTGTTGACCGCTTGTGCCATCCAGGCGGAGATCTCGTAGAGACGCCACATTCGGTCCACCAAGGTCTTTCCCGTTCCAGGCTCGATTGGTTTCGGTGGCATCTACAACGTCTGCAACATCCAATGGCAGGTTCTGAAGAGCTGCGATAGCTGCTGAGCATATTGCGCAATAAAGTCCTACTGTCGTTTAGAGGCGCAACTGCTTCTGAATTGGCGGAGCGATAATCAGGAGGGAGAGGGTCCTCGTCAAGTTTCGCCTCGGCATCGAGCTGCGGCGAACAAAGTCGTCATTTTCCTGACAAGAGCCGCAGGCGCGATCAAGACGATACTTTCTCGAGATCAGTGGCAGCTGGTGCGACGTCCTCGGCTGCGAACCTGGGCTCGCGCGTACGAAGGGCCATGCGCACCAGGCTACTTTCCCGTAATTTAGTGCCATGGAAGAGCAACAGAACCAAACCACGGACCACATCTTTCAATAGCGACCGGTGTTGACCGAAGCTAACTAGTCCTCGCCAGCCGAGCTTTCTGAGAAGAGCAAGCCGCAAACGTGCAAGGCTGAATAGCATGCGGGATAAGGATGCCGGAATGTCCTGGTCGCGGTGATATTCGTAGAATTGACTATTCATGGAAGCGCCGGACTGTACTTTGATGAAGTTCTGGAGCTCGCGGTTCTTCGGATCGGAACCGACCTCGCGGATCAGGGATTGGAAGCTTCTAATATCATCTTCTAATGACCGGAATGTGAGGAACCGGTTGATCACTTTCACTCCCAGCGGATCCCAGAAATAGTCATTCATCAGCAATGGGAGCGCGAAGTGGAAAATTTCGGTGACCGCGAGATGGACGCGTAGATGGCATTGGTAAGCATCTTGCATGCATTCATACAATTGCGTCGTATCTCGCGTTACACCGCGTTGAAGCATGGTAATAGCAGTATCGAGATCTTTCGTGAATTCGGCGGTGTCGAAGCCGTGCGAGTCTCTTTCGATGATCGCTGCAATCTGTCGGATCTGCACTGACGATAAGGCCATCCCTACACTGTAGAGCGGATCAACCGTATCGCCCGCATCACCGATGATGTACCAGCGATCGGATGAATAGCGCTGGCGACATTCCCACATGTAGGAGCTGTAGAAATTCGTATCGGCGACGGTACCGCTGCGCACCAGTTCGACAATCGCCTCATGCTCACATCCAACACACTGCAGGAACTGCTCCATCGTGCGGACCTCGCCGTAAGGATAAGAGTCCTTGCGATACGTAATACCAATGCTGATCAAAGGCAGGTTGTCTGGCGAGCGCATGGGGATGCACCAGATCCAATTACCCCTGCCAAAGAAATGATGAGTCGCGAAGTAAGGAACGAAGGCGCGGTTCTGCTTCTTGACAGCGCAAATACGATCCAGAATTCCGGGATCGAAATTCGTCAACCGGAACCAGAATACGTTCTTCTGTTCATTGACCGGCTCGTGAAGTTTCAGCAGCTTGGCGAGCACGCGGTTACGTCCGGTCGCGTCAATCAGCCAGCGGGCACGGACTTCGTATCTTCCCTGCGCGGGATCTTGCACGGTCACCGTATGCAAGCTGTCGTCCTCGTTAAGATTGACGTCGGTTACAGTGGCGTCGATCAAGTGCACGCCGTTCGTCACGTTGCGCTCGCGCACGTCGCGATCAAGTGTAAAACGGTTTACCTGGAAGGAGAGCAGCGGCGGCACTGTCGGAGCTTCGTCCACGATGTAAGTTCGATCAGCAGGATGATCGATGTCGGGCTTGAAATAATAGGTGAGGCCGTATTTCGGATAGTGCTTTTCAACGAGCAAAGCGCCAAGTCCAAGTTCCAGGAGGAAATCAACAGTGATTTCGACGAAGGACTCGCCGACGATTGGACGGTTCTTGTGCGGGCCCTCAACTACGGCCACCCCCAGGTTGGGGAAGCGCATCCGCAGGTAGGCGGCGGCTAGCTGGCCAGTGGCTCCGCCTCCCATAACTAAGACATCGGTCGTCACGGGGCCTTCCTTGTTGTCGCTGAGAGTCAGAGCCTGGACTCCATCCAAAATCAAAAAGAACGGACGCCGGTCGGCCATTCTCGGGAAAAACTGCACCGGCGTGTTCGGATCCAATCCGGTACCGTCAAATCAACTTCGTGGAACCTTGGAGCCGGGCGCTGCGCCTGAACGAATCGGAACTGAGCCTCCCGGCACGCGTTGCCACCTCCTCCTAGACTCTCTCCCGCATCGTTTTATTCCCGATCATGAAACTTTGGTGAATTCCTTGTCTGACAGGCAATGTGTAGCGAATCACATGAGCTAGAACAGGGTTGTGCCGGAATAACACGAGGGCCGCGGCGGTCTGCACAGAAGGAACAAGTGCCAACGGAACGCGAAGTGTTTGGTCTCGCGGAGCGTGGGTCCGCACAGCCTCAGGCGATCGTGACTTGGTACTATCCGGGTGAAACGACGGGCCATCAGTTCCTGTACCCGAAACAGGTGGAGAAGGAACTTGCGAGCCTCAAGCTGGCCAACGCCGTCGCGGGAAAATAACGTGGTGGCGACGTAAGGCATCAACTGGTCGGCGGTGAAATTCAAGCGCCGCCGGCCGAGGTGGCGCAGACGTTTCGAAACACGGGGTGGATTCTAACGGGCTATCCGTCTTTCACAAGCAGCATGCGGGACGAGCACGCAAGGATCTGAAGGAAAATACGGTGAACACATCGAGGCCGCCAAGCGGTTGCGTGAAGCAGGAAATACGTCGAAGATCGTATTTTTGACTGCTCTATCGGATCCCGACTTCATTTCCAACTGTATGGCCACCGGAGCGCTGGGGTATGTCGTAAAAAGTCGGCTTGCCAGCGATCTGGAGCCTGCGATCCGGGAGGCCGTTGCGGGGCGCATCTTCATTTCACCGGCTCTGGACCGTGAGAGCTAGATGACCCGCGAGAAGGGGAAGTGCCGTCCCTTGTCACAGCCACGCCATGCGCAAATCTCGACGATTCGACACCTTCATCCAGCCCCGTCCGGATGATGCGAATGCTTTGCTAACCCAGGTCTTCTCGACTCATAGATCTCGAACCGGCCGACACAAGCATCGTGAGCCTCTCGAACGGAGAACTTCTGATCGGTTCCAATCCGAAAGTGTTTTGGCCAATACCCACATTGCGAATCTTACTGCCGCCCGACAAGCGATTCGCATACGTTTTGCGAGAATGACAGTTTGCCCTTCAAGCGATGTGTTCCGTTCCGAAGGCCCCTTGGTCAGTGCCGCGTCTGCGAACACAGCCGTCACTGGCACGCCGGAGCTGATCGCTGCTTGCGTGGCCGACGCGTTGGGCACTGTCGGCAAACACTTGCGGCGCCTAATTCGAAGTTCGAAAGTAGCATTCGAACCGAGTTCGCCTTGTCGGTCGGCATCTGCTTAAGATTGTCGCAGCCGGAATGACTCCTCTGAAATCGCCGCAGATCGTGACCAGATATTTTCAATGCGAACGTGGCGCGGCATACCAGATGTAATAGGTCCCGATCCCTGAGAGCAAGACCACCCACCAGAGGGCCAGCTCGATGCGCATCCATAGCTTCCAGCGCTGAAACCGCCAAGCACGGGGAAGGATGTTGGTCCCGGCGACCAACAGGATGTACAGCCCGAGGACCTCGGCCAAAGCCCCGAGAGCGCCGTGTGCCATGGCAATGGCGTAGTATGGTTTCCCGAAATGCCTGGACAATCGCGGCAGCACCCGCACGTGAAGAGACGGCCACATCACCAGAGCAATCATCGGGACGTTGAGGATCAGCACCACAGCTTGGCAAGCGCCATGCGCGGCGTAACGTTTCGCGCGAGCCAGGAAGGCGCCAGCGAGCAGTGCGATGCCCATTGCGATTTGGGCGAGGAGATTCAGGTCCGCATTAAAACTCGCCCAGGTGCCGAGGAACCCTTTCACGGAAGCCCTGCCCTTTGCGCATCGCGCCTGTCGTGCACGTCAGAATCCAAGAACGCAAAGGGTCTCGGCTTCCTTTCGTTGAAGCCGAGACCCGTGGTCACAACACAAAAGATGAAATCTATTCCGCGCTTCCGTAAAACTGGGCTTCGTTGTCCGCTTGTACCTTGGTCTTCAAGATCCACAAGCCTTTTCCATTGGTGACGTAGATAAGGTTATGCGCCTTATCCTGTACAAAAGCCGTCACACCGGAAAGGCTGCGTATTTCCTCAGGGCCGGCCGATGCCGCCGATTCTGCGTCAGACGTTCCGAAGAGCGTGAGGGTGTCGGCAACGACTTTCAGTTCGGTGACTGGCGCTCCAGCAGCTCCTGCGACTGCCTCCATGGTACGCGGCTGGCTTGGCTTGCTGACGTCCAGCATGGCAATGTGTGATGAAGAGTCGAACCCGAGCAAGAGATATTCTTTACGGTTTTTCTTAACCAACAGCATTCGAGTTGCGGGACCATCAGAAAGCTCGACATGGGCAACCACGTTGGCGCGATTGCTAGCGGTGGTTTTTGGGTTTGGTTTGGCGTGAACGGATGGCGCCGCGGCGATTCCAGTTGCAACAATCGCAATTACTGCACAGCGAAGTCCTTTCGAACACTTGCTGTTTACATTTCTCCTCATCGCGCCTCTCTCCTTGAACTTCGCAGCCTCATTCCCGGTATGGCATGGCTTGCTTGTTCATCTCAATAGACCGCTGACCCAACCTTATTATTCCCATGGTTCGCTCCGTCAGCCACCCGGAGCAGCGTTGCAAGAAAGCCGAGTAGGGGTCCGCGGGCAAGCACCCTTCAGCGACCGAGGATCTGACAGGCAAAAATGACAACTTCATTGAGGATGATGGCTGCACTGCGCCCCATCTCCACAAAGGAAATTGATCGAATCCGAGACGCCCAACCGACTGGATCATCAGCCTGTGGCACAGCTCGGTAACCTACTGCATGTCGCTCCGCTCTCATAAGTCCTCCTCAAGAAATTGGTGTGGCCCTGCGCTCTTGGCGGCACCAGATTGCGTGCGGGCACGGCGCGGAAGCGCTGCGCTTCTGTCAGCTCTCGCTCCCCATGGAACCAATCGTCAAGTTCATACCCAAATAGCCCACCGTCATCGAGTTGGATCCTAGAGGCGCGATATTGAATCTCGTCGGCCGTCAGTGGATGTCCCGCGAATGCGTCGGCGCACTGCAAGTGGTTCGCCGGCCCGTCCGCGGGAGGTTGAGCATCGTGTTTGTTTCTTGCGAGCACACTCATATGTCACCTCTTGATACGAAATCCGAGGGCTAATCTCCTAACAGGCGGCAATCGGGTCAGCGATCGAGGTTCTTGAAAATATGAATCATTGAGCCCGAAATGCTAAGAAAAATCAGGATAACCATTACTGCAAACAATGCATTTGCGATCATTTTGATCTTCCGAGATTTAGATCCTGCCGAGAACATCCCGCTCCTGCTGGCATTTCTGGGCTCCATGAATGCGTGAATGACTTGGTTCCATCTAATTCGGCCAATCTCGCCCTTAGAAAATTGCGGTTTACTCTGTCTGGGAGACTCATTCGGGCACGGTCGACGAACCGAGCGCCTCTGTTCCTCATCGCCATTAGAGCCGATGGTGAGCTCTTGCCAGTGCGGCCGGGATGGCCTGCCCGGGCCACGCACAGAAGTGGGTACACCTGGAGGCGACACCCGAGGCGGACCCCGCCTCTCGCGCCAGCGTCTCCATCCCCTCCTTCGAAAACTTCAGCCCCGCTTCGCTGCCGTCCCAATCTATCGAGAGCACATCGCCCGGGCTTACCTGCTCTGTCGCCAGCAAGCTTGCCAGCGGAGAGACCAGATAACGTTCAATCGCGCGTTTTAAGTGACGCGCTCCGTATTTCAGATCCGTCCCTTCGCGCAGCAGAAATTCCCGGGCGGCTGGCATCGCGCGGAACAGGAAGCACCGCTTCGTCTCAAACACGCGCCGCTGCACCATTTCGAGCTCAATCTCCAGTATCTGTTCCAGCTGCTGCGACCGCAGCGGATGGAACGCAATCGTCTTGTCAATCCGGTTCATGAACTCCGGCGCAAATTTCCGCTTCGCCGCTTCCGTCGCCGTACGCTCCACCTTTTCGTCCACCCGCAGCGCGGAATCGCCTGGCACGTTGGGTGCAAATCCCATCCCGCCGGTCATCAGCTCCGTGATCTCACCGCCGCCCAGGTTCGACGTCATGAAGATCATCGTTTGCGACAAATCCACCCGCCGGTTGTCACCCAGCGTCAGGGTTGCTTTGTCCAAGATTCCCAGCAACAATTGCCATAGGGCATCCGATGCCTTTTCGATTTCGTCAAACAATAAGAATGAAATTTTCAGCTTCTCGGTGTGATACTGCGCCAGCGCCTCCTGGGTGATCATCGGATGCGTCTCGCGGTGCCCCAAATATCCCGGCGGCGAGCCGATCAATTTTGCAATCTCGTGCGAGTGCTGGAACTCCGCGCAGTCCACTTTGATCACCGCGCGCGGGTCGCCGAACAGGACCTCGGCCGTGGCCTCGACCACACGCGTCTTGCCCGCACCGGTCGGCCCGACGAACAGTAGGTTCCCCACCGGCCGTCCCGGCGAGTTCAGGCCGGCGCGAAACACTTGGTACAAATCCACCACCGCCTGCACCGCTTCGTCCTGCCCTACGATCTTCCGCCGCAGCCCTGCCTCGAAGTTCCGCGACTCCAGGCTGCGCTGAGTCGGATCGAGATGCAATGCATGCGCTTCCATGTTCGTACTCCCTTACCTTGCCAAGACTTTCCACCGAACCAGACTCAAGACTCCGTGTCGAGACCGCCCGCCTTGCTGTCCCAACTGTCCATCGCTTTTAACTCTGAGATGTGCCCCGTCACTTCCGGAATGACTAACCGGACTTCCAATTTAATCTCTCTTGCAATCGGCCTCGCAGCCGGCCGGTTCGAAACTTACAGCGTCCATCCACGTCTGATTAAGCGTATGCCTCGCCCATTTTCAGAGTTAACTCTATCGACAGCGGTCGGGTCCGGTATCTTTGCCGGGTCCAATCCATTTCCCTCGTCCCGGATTAGAATCGATAGTCCTTTGCACAACGTTGGCCAGCGCTTCGCGAAGCGCGACTTCTATGTCGCTGTCATCGCCGGAAACGCAATGACTTGCCCTATTGAGGGATATGAGTCGGGCTACAAGAGGTGAAATTGCCTCGATTTCCCTTCGCATCGTCAGACTCAAGTAAAATGGTCGGGGCAGCGTGGCGGGGCTCGGCAATTTTCTGCCCAAATCCGTGCTGGAGAATCGTTTCTCCTTCTGTGCCGAAGCTAACATTCGCTCTCATGCCTCGACCCTCAAATTCCTCTCAACTCTTAAGACCGCTGGTTTCCTAAGTTTATTCCCGCTGTTGACAAAGCCTGCCACGCGGGCGCAGATTTCTTACAGACGCGACTTTCCGTCCGTTCAGGGTCATCCCCGTTCCTGGCTCGATCGGGTGCGGTGGCCGCCACCGCTGCCGCGGCATCGATTAGAAGGTCCTGAAAGGCTATTCAGTCCAGGAATGCGATATTTCCTTATCAACTTTCATCACGTCTCCAGTCCATTCGTGAACTTTTCACGAATAGTTCGCCATCCGATCGAATTCTTCACTGCGGGAACGACAGCGGGATTATTTCAGTGCAACAGAACTTCGTTTGTAGCGCTACGAGCTGAATTCCGAAACCTACTCGTATCCGTAGAATTCCTCAGCGCGGATGTCTTCCTCAGCGACACCGACTCCGATGAGCATCTGGCGCACGCCAGTAACCATCGCAGGAGGGCCTGCAATGTAGTAGATCGGAACGCTCAGGTCCGGAATCCATTTGGACAGTAAGCGGGCCGAGATTCGCCCGGTCTCTCCTCGCCAAGGCATTTTCGATTGGTCCGGTTGTGTCACTGTGCAGATGAGTTTGTAGCGCCGGTTGTGCTGTTCCATTTCTTGCAGCTCTTCCAGGAACGCTGCTTCCTCAAGGACTCGAACGGAATAGAAGAGCAGAATTCTGCGAGCAGAGAGCGATTCCGCCTCGCTGCATACCAGGCTGCGAAAAGGTGTAATGCCGATCCCCCCCGCCAAGAGAACCGCCGGGCGCGTGGAGTTGCGCGGGAGCGTCATCCAACCGAAGGGACCCTGGAGAAGCAGCTCGCTTCCGAGCGGCAATGAGTTGAGGGTACGCTTGAACGCCGTGGTCCGCAGGCGCATGGCCACCATCACGTTTCGTTCGCGCGGCGCGCTGGCGATCGAGAAGGTACGAGTGTTGCTTTCCAGATCCGTGTCGCCCGGGCTGGGGAGCGTAAAGTTGAAGAACTGTCCCGCCTCGAATTCGAATTCCGGGGGTTTCTCAAAATAGAAAGCAGTCGTACCGGCACAAAGAGTCTTTTGAGCCTTCAACTTTACTTTGTAATGCGGCATGCTTTGTCTACTCCTCCTGGTTCAGAGTGCCCACGAGGTCCAATCGACCCACAGTCGGCGGTCGTCGAGGACATCAGAGGCTCTTACGATTGAGTGACCCGAGCTGAAAGGCTTTTATTCCCGAAGAGCCGCAGGTCCTCGCACGAATCATCAGTCGAGCGGCAGACTCTCCGATTCTTAATTGAGAAGCTTGACCCTGAGGACGGATGCACGAGCGTCGCGAAATAGCACGGAGCCGCTCGACCGATTCATTGTTTAAAAGGGAATGACCTTCAATTATTTAACACGCGTGCGGCTGGGATACTGTGGGTTGGTTCGCTAAGTCTTTCCTGTGGCGCGGCTGTGAATGACCCCGCGGCAGATGAATGATCCCCCAATCCAAACTGGATCACTCATCTCTGCCGCAAGGCGAGGAGGCGAACAGATAATCAGACTTCCGGCCCGGCCGAAGCCATGTGTGGTTTATGTCTCACGTGTGGCAGCATCCGCTTCTTCCGCCATTCGCTGCACGACCTGTAGGAACTTCGGTTGTTGCCCGACAAATAGCCCATCCGCTGTGAACGATGCAATCGTCGCTACCGCGCCTCCGAACTTGTGATCGCTTGGTCGAATCACCGCGCAGTGCGGCAAATCTGCGCTGATGAATTCGCAGGGAACGGGAAAGATCAGGCTGGGCTGAACAATGCTGGGCGGTTGCAACGGCGGGTTGTTGAAAAAATCGGGAAACGACAGCCCGGAGATAGGATCCTTGAACGGCGCTACAGGCTGTTGCACTCCGTTGCCCGCGAAATCCACCCATTCCAGAAAGTGCGCGACCTCGTCTCCGCCAATCCCGAAGACAATCTTCAACACTTCGACATTGCTGACTTTTTGGCCGAGCGCCGAGTATAGACTCGAGCCACCTTGTTCGATGTATCCGAAGTGGAAGGCCGCTACGTTCGCGATCGCCTGGATGTGGTCGTTACCCAGAAAGTTGGGATTCGAAGCGCCGTCGAAATCCTTGTTGTTGCGCGGGATGGCGGTAACGTTGTTGAGTTTGAGCGCCTGAGGGAAAGTGGCGCCAAAGTCTGGATTGGTGGTGCTGCGGTAGCGCACGAACCAGCTGGTGTCCACGTTGAGGTGCATCAGGTTGGTCAGGCGGCCGATGTCCTGCGCGCCCGTCGCCGTGCTGCCCTGCAGCGTGCGGAACTCGTCGAAATTGACCGGGTCGGCGCCTTTGGATTCCAGGTAGCCGTTGAGGAAGGCTGCGTGGCTGATTTCGTCAATGGTGTTGCTGGTGATGTATTGTGGGCCATCGCCATCGAGATTCGACAGGGCGATCTGGTAGTTGTTCAACGTTTGGTTGGGGTCAATCTCAATCGGTGGATTATCGCCGATACCGCCCAGTTCCGCGTACTGTATCCAAAGGTCCGATTCGATGAGCTCAGCTGCAGCCAGGAATCGAAGAATGGCTACATCTCCTTTGTTGAGGCTGCTCGAGCTGCTCTGGCCGAAAGCGACCTTGCCCGCCCCGAACAGCCCAGCCCCTACCGTAGCTGCTCCTGCCAAAGCGCTCTTCTTCAAGAAGGAGCGCCGATTGCTGTGAATCTGAGCTTCCGATTGTTTCATTTGTCTCTCCTTGTTTTTAAATCGTTCTGATCGCGGTCAGACGCTACGGCCTGATACGAATCCGAATCAATCGTGACTGCGCTTGCCGTCGCTGTACCATTCAGACCGCGCGCCCACCGCTTTTATTCCCAGAATTTCTCGGTCCAAAAACAAGGTCAAGCGTTCGACTAA
>JGI12648J13191_1000025_pt1 | contig 17751 bp, 13 predicted proteins | sample BlaSpr_A8_OM1_O1_FD_13191 | JGI IMG/M metagenome (IMG submission 13191)
AAGAACGCGACGCCGATGCCCATCGGTTCCAGATTGCGGTGATTGATATTGGCGGGAATGATGGCGCGGCCGCGCGCCACTTCATCGCGCACCAGCTCCGGCGTAAGTTTTTCGCGCTTGGCGACGTACTCCATCTCTTCGGTGATCACGCCCATGCGCGCATAATGCATCTGCGAGAAGTTGCGCACGCCGCCATTCATCGCCGCAGCGCGCTTTTCGATCCATGCGTCCCTCATTGCCATAAAGCCCCCGTGTACACCCGAAGCCGCCGACTGGCGCGTCGATGGCGCGTCATTATGGCACCGCGACGAAACGCCTCCAACACACGCCGTCAGAGCCCGTAAAAGTGGAGATTTCACGAGCCAATTAAGTGAGACAAATTTATTTTTGAATGGTTCGCATCACATTATCCTTGACACGTCCCAGACGCCATGCTAAGAGCGTCCGTACTTTTTGTAAAAAACTGGTTCGATGAGCGGACCAGTATACCAAGTTCTGTACGAAGCAACACAATTTCAAGTTGAGCGTGCGAGTGCTCAGACACGACCGGCGGAAAAAAGTGGGGTTTGTAGGGCGGCGCTCGCGTTTAGCGCGCGATCGGGGAGGAATGTGAATGGTTGTGTCTCCGGCTTCTCTTATTGATCCCCCAAATATTCCCAACCATTGGATTCAATTGACTACTTGCATGGTGCCGATCCCGGTCATCAGGAACCTGCAGAGTGGCTTGAAAAATCTCCGCGGAGGGGATAACTATGCGCTCGCCTAAATGGTATGTACTTGTGGCCTTGTTTTGTATCGCAACTGGTCCCGTGACCTTTGCCCAGAGCGCGAAGCCATCCGACGACTCGGCACAGTCGAAAGCGGCAGCGGTGCCCGCAACCGAGGCCGAGGTGCAGCAATTGCGCCGGGAAGTCGCGGAGCTGAAAGCGGAAATTCACCAGCTTCTCGAAACCAGCGCGCAGGCGCAAGGCGGGGCTGCCCATCTCGTGCAGACCAACGCTGTCACCGGTTCCGATGCCGACGCCTCGTTGGCCGCGACTGCTCCGCCGGCGGTCAACGCTGCCGCTAGCTCCGATGCCAACGCCTCCGCGCCTGCGGCCACCGCCGCGGATATCGATGGTCTGCAAAAAGAGATCGAGGTCCTCCAAAAGAAGGCTAGCGACGCTCCCGGTTTAACCGCCGGATGGAACGGAGAGCACTTTTTCCTGGGTAGCCCCGACGGCAAGTTCATGCTCATGCCGATCGGATACTTAAACGCTCAGTATAACTTCTACAAAGGCGACGGCGCACCATCGGACACATTCTCCATCAGGCGTGCCCGGTTCGGCGTCCAAGGCAACTATGGGAGCCAACTTGATTATTCGTTCCTGTTCGAGACGGCCTCCACCGCGACTCCTACAATCGCAATCCGCGACGCTTACATGGATTTCAAGCCTTGGAGTGCCTTCAAAATACAGGGCGGCCAATACAAAGTGCCGTTCTCCATGGAAGTCGGGACCGCCGATACCAACGTTGAGTTCGCCGACCGTTCCATTACCTCCGTGCTGTACCCGGACGCCGCAGGGGCTTTCCGCGCTCCTGGTATTGACGCTCACGGTGATTTAGCTGGCGGTCGCATGCAGTACTGGGTCGGCATTTTCAACGGGCAGGGACTGCTGGCGGTGGGTACCACCAACGAGCCCGAAGTTGTCGGAAGGGTCCGATTCGCTCCCTGGAGAGATTCCGACATTCACCTCCTGAAGGAGCTAACTTTCGGCGGTTCTGTCGAGCACAGTCGATCCCGGGGCCTTTCAAACGAATTGAGCTTCAGCGGCGTCCTGACCGACGGTACCTACACGTTCTTTCCGCAGTTCCGGATCAATGGAGGAGTCGAGCGCTATAACGGGTTTTTTGCGTGGTTGCGAGGGCCCTTGGGTATTCGTGGGGAGTACACTCAACTCCTGCAGAAGCGCAGTGACATCGGTTCGTTAGCACCCGGTGGCATCGCATTCAATACCATTCCCGGCGTTGTCGGCAAGGGCACTTACGCTTCGGCCACGTATTTGTTGACCGGCGAACGTGAACCGGAGAATGCCATTCCACGCGTCAAGCACCCGGTAATTGGCCCCAATTCCCCCGGCGAATCAGGTCCCGCGGGTTGGGGTGCTTGGGAGCTGCTGGCCCGTTACTCGTGGCTGGAAGGGAAAGCTGCCGGCGCCACTTGCGATGCCAGCACGATTCCGGCTTGCCCCATCACGCCGGGCATCGTCCCGTACTACAGCGACCACACGCTTCAATGGACGCTTGGCCTGAACTGGTATCTCAATTATTGGGTTCTTGTTAAATCGAACGTTAACTTCAATCAACTCAAAGACCCAAGCGTGCAGGGCATACTACCCCGCAATTACTATGTGTATATCGAGCAGCTTCAGTTTCGGTTTTGATCGGATCTTCTGCGCTCTGGCAGCGCCAATGGCTGCCCAGAGCGTCGCGGATTCAGTGAAATCTTGAAAAGCGGTTCAGCTACTTGGCAAATATCTTGGGAGGTACTTTCGATGAAACCGAAAATGTTTCCGCTGCTCGCCTTCGCCGCGCTGTGCGGGGTGATGCTCATCTCCAACAGTTGCGGAAGCAGTCCGGCTGGTTGCCCCGTCTGCGGCACCCAGAAAAACGGGCAGATCACTTTGATTGATGTGATGAACGTGCCCGAACACAATCCCAACGGCGAGCCCGGCGGCCCTTTCAATATCTTTGATATCAGCTGGGTGGACCCGGTGAACCGCAATTACTTCGTCTCCGACCGCATCGGCCTCGACGTTCCGGTGTTTAACACCGTCTCCAACATCGCGCTGTGGGCCATCGGCGGACAGAACTCGGTCGCCGAGGCCGGGAATAACAGCAGCCTCTGCTGGGTGGATCCAACTTCCGGCGAAACCATTCCTCCGATTACCACTGCGCAAGGCAATTTCACACGCTTTGGATGCAAGACGGATGGCTTCCGTCTTCCCGGCTTCTTTGGTCCCAACGGCAACTTCGGTGGGTTTGTCGGCGGTCAGTGCTGCGCTTCCCGCGCCAATAACCTGAACCCGCTGTCAGGTCCGAATGGCATGGAAGTTACTGGAGACGGGAATTTCTTGTTCGTAGGGAATGGCAGCTCCCAACTGCTCGTGTTCGACTTGGCCCCGATGATTACGTCCAATTACAGCACGGCGCCCACTCTAACCGCCGTGATTCCGACCGGCACGTCTCCCGACTACGACGGCCCCACCGGCATCACCGGCTGCATGGCCTCCGCAAATGGAAGAGCTTTCTCTGATCCGAGTTGTGGTGACCTGCGGGGTGATGAAATCGCCACCACCGGCAGCGTTGTAACTTTCCCGCAAGACGGTCTGCCACACTATCTCGTTTCCATCATCAATGGCGACCCCGGGCTTCCCTTCGTCACCATCGTTGATGTCACCGGCGTTGTCACCAGAACCGGAACTCCTGCACAACAACACTGCCTCCCGTACTCACAACTCACGAACACCGCGGCCACCAATCCGTTTAGCCCCGGTATCACTCCCGGCGTCGTCCCCGCATCGACCTTTACGGCGAATTATTCCACCTGCGTCCTCGGCCAGATCTACTACGACGGCGCGGCGCAGAACGACACCACCGTCCTGATTGACGACGGCGGCGCAAACGGCGCGAACGGGTTTGTCTGTCCCGATCCTTCTCTCCAATTCGTCGGAACTCCCGGCGTGCCGGGCCCGCCAGTTCCGTCCGGCGCCTCCGGTCATGCATCTGGCTTCAATCCGGACATTCCTTGCCATCACGGCCCGCAGCTGACCGCCACCACTTCCACGCAACCCGGCGGAGTCTTTTGCGCCACCGGACCAGGAACCCCGGCGGGCTGCGTTGGCGCGATATCCCCCGCAGGATTGGGTGGCATGATTTTTTACCCACCCACCTCCACCTTTCTGATAACGAATGGAAATTCAACCCCTGACATTACTGTAGGAAGCGTGGATGTAATTGATCCTCTTCACCCCATAACCGTCGGCGGCGTCACTAAGTACGTGCCGGCGATAATCAACAGTTTCCCGGTTCCCAATTGCATGCCCACCGGTCTGAATCTGGGCCCCGGCACGGATGTCTTCGTAGGCTGCGCTGATCATGATGGCCGCGCGTTTGCACCCTCCAGCGTGATCATCAACGGCACCACCGGCGCGATTCTCGCCACGCTCAACCAAGTCGGTTTCGTTGACGAAACTTGGTATAACCCCGGCGACAACAATTACTACTTGGCAGCGCGTGACATGCCTACCGGCCCGGTTCTGGGCGTCATCAATGCCGGTACCAGGCAGTGGCTGATCAACGTTCCCACCAACGGCAACGCCCACAGCGTCGCCGCCGATCCGATTAACAACCACATCTTTGTGCCGCTGCCCTCGGGCGGTGCTAATTGTGAAACGCTCGCCGCCGATGGTTGCGTCGGCGTCTATGCAGCGCAGTAGTCAACGATCTGAAGGTGATTTCGAATGCGAGGCCCGAATTCACCTGCGCGGATTCGGGCTTCTTTGTTCTGGGGGACGCAGCAGACCTACCGGACCAACGTCTCCTGATAACGCATCATTTTCCATTCGCCGTCACGGTTGGTCCACAGTTCGCCGATGAAAACCCTTCGGAAACGCAGCGCCGCGGTTTTGGGGAATTGCATGCTGCTTTCATACGTAACGAAGGCGTAGTGCGTTCCGAGCGGCTGCACCTGAAACATTTGCAGCAGATAATCGGTGTACATGCTGTGTTCCACTTCGCGCAGAGTTTTCGCCTTGCTGCGTTCGCCGTCCCCGTCGGATTCCACGGCCTGGAAATCGTCGGTGAGGAACGCGGCATAGCCGTCTTTGTCCTTTTTCTTGAACGCGGCCCACGCGGCTCGCACCTTCGCTTCGAGCAAGTCGGCCAGCTTGGGCTGCGCTGCCGCAGGTTTCGCCGGCGTACTTTGCGCAGGCTTCTCCGCCGGAGCGGACTGCTGCGCGACCGCACAGCACGGCAGCGCGAGCGCTACGCATGAGCACCAAATCCAATTTCGCATCGATTCCCTCCCCCAGCGAGGCGCCGCGAAGCTTACAATCCTCTCGTTCCGCAGTCAAAGCGGGGTTCATTCCACGCGCACTCGCCATTGCGCCGCTCGCTCGCGTGGGCTGGTTGCGGGTCGCGCGACCCTTGGCTACTATGGGGATTCCTGACGGATGCATTCATATTCGCAGCACTCGCGCGCGCTCATTTTCGCGGGCGCGCAACGTTAACCAGGAGGCAATAAGATGAAACGAGCTCCCTTCGTTTTCTTCGCCCCTCTCGTGTTGGCCACGCTTGGATTCTCAACCCTCGCTCCGCAGCAACCCTCCGCCCCGCATGTCTGGCGCGGATCTCAAAAGCCGGACAATAGCTCCGTCGCCCGATTTACTCTGGTGGGCAAATTCCTCAAATCGCCGCAGGGTGACGTCCCCAATCGTCCCGCCCTCGTCCTGGATTGTATCCCCGCGACGATCTCCCACAAATCCGAGGGCAAGTTCGTCGCCGGCAATCTCCTCGTCGGGATCCCTCTGAAGATTGACTACATCGAGCCCCAAGAAATCCACGGCACCTCCTACTACCCGAAAGTCGTGGTCCATTACCGCATCAACGACGCCAACGAAGAGGAAGGAAGATGGACCCCCGGAGCGGACAAGGTTTCCTCCACCATCTCCAAGGGCTGGGTGAAGAAAATTCTGCGCGCTCGCAGCGTCGAAGTATCCGCCCACGACGAGCAGGGAAAAGACATCGCCGTCCAATTTGACATGCCTGACCCCGCGCCCGTCGAACAAGCCTGCAACCTAGACGAACGCAAATAGCGGGGAATCGCGGCAACGTCGCAGCATCACCAATCATCATTATTTTCGAAATGGCCGGCCCGATTCCCATTGCAAACGGTTGCAACGCAGCGGACTAGAAAGAATCAGATGTAAGCGGACTCCCGATCGTATCTGCAGAACTCCACTTCCCCGAAAGAGTCGAGACCGCCAGATGACTTCTACTGCAGGCTTCGTATACTCTTACACAAGCTCGAACTTCAATTCGCCGAGCCGTCCCACACTGCACGCGATCTTATCGCCGGGTTTAAGCCACACCTGCTGGTCCTTGGGTTTGCCTTGAATCACGCCTTGCGGCGTGCCGGTGAAAACGATGTCGCCAGGCCTCAACGTAATTACGCGAGAAATGTAGCTAATCATCTTCCGCGTGTCGAAGATGAAGTCACTGGTGTTGGAGGACTGGCGCGGCTCCCCGTTCACGCGGCATTCCAGCTTCAGGCCGTCGGGATTGATCTGGTCAGCGGTCACCAGGTATGGTCCGATCGGCGCGAATTGGTCCGGAGTCTTTCCCACCATCCACTGCCCGCCGGTTTCCAGCTGCAGGTCCCGAGCAGTGAAATCGTTCCCAGTCGAATAGCCGGCCACGTAGGAAAGGGCGTCGGCTTCGTTCACCGCCTTCGCTTCGCGTCCGATCACCATTACTAGCTCGACTTCGTAATCGAATTTGCTCGCGAATTCTACGGGGAGTTTTATCGTGCCGTTGTGGTGGTTCAGCGTCGTGTTGTACTTGTTGAAAAGAACCGGTTGTTTTGGAATCGGCGCTCCAATTTCGATCGCATGCTGCCGGTAGTTTAGCCCAACGCAGATGATTTTTTCGGGACGTGTCACCACCGGTCCGAATTCGATTGTGTCCTCCTTCAAGAAAGCTCTTTGCGCCGCCTTCGACTTCGCAGATGCGTCGACAAGCGCGTTCAGGCTCGGGCCATCTTCATTCTGAAGCAAATCGTCGATCGTAGCCGGCGCACGCATGTGCAGAATCTTCGCGGCTTCGACTACGTCGAGTATTCCTTTTTCGTCCTTCACGCCCAGGCGACATTCCGTGCCGCGGCGGATGCTTAGCAAGGTAAGTCCGCGCGCCATGCCCCGTGCCTCCGTCGCGCCAAACGCCGCCGCAGTCAGCGCTGTCGGCAGCCGGCTCGTCAGCGCCGAAGCGCAGACTGCGCCGGTCCCCTTTATGAAATTTCTGCGATTTTGCTTCATGGGCCGATCTCCTTCAACTCCTTTACTTGTCCCTTAGCGGTAGGGTTAGCCGGCGGGATTATATAGCAATCCATCGCTAGCCGTGAATCCATCACTCCTCGGTGCGCACGACGGGCTGCGGAGGCACGGTCAAGCAATGGGGTTGGGCGTGATAATGACGGGAACGGGCAATGATGGCGCGCAAGGGCAGTGGGAGACGATAGCCAAGGGCGCGGTGGATCTTGTATTACCGCTTAATCAGATTGCGCGGCGGGCGCTGGAATTGGCGGTTTCGGGAGAACGAGTTCACGCGTAGCTGCTACGAACAGGTCCCGTCGGATCGCAATACGGGCACCCGTGAACGACGAATCACGCTGCGTATCAAACAGATCGGAGATAACGAGGCCAGGAAGTCAGTTCCCGAACAGCAGTATTTGAAACGTTCCGGATCCGTTCGAAGGCACCAGGAGTTCGTGCGTTTTGGAATTCAGCGCCATCGTTTTCGAGCCGGCGTGCGTGGGTATTTTTTGCACTGCGGTGTATTTGTCCGGCGAATCCTGGTGAAACACGTCAATCGTTCCTTCTCCCGTGGAATTGAAGACCAGGCCGGTAGCCGCATCAAACGCGCTTGCGTCCACATGGTCTCCGATCGGCAGAGTAACGATCACGCTTCCGGTGTCCGAATTGACGACGGCCATGACTTTGCTACGGCAGCCGATGAAAAGCCGATGCTGCGCGCGATCGATGGCCATACTCGACGGTCGTTCGCACGGCGCTAGCGGCCAGCGATTCTTCACCGTCATGCCGCGCGCGTCAATGCGCAGCGTCGCATTCTGATCTTCCAGATTCACGAAAATATTCCCCAATCCGTCGGCTGCGGCAAACTCCGGGCCTCCCCCCAGTGCAATGGTGCCAAGGACGTCGCCGCTGACGGCGTCAATCACCGTGGAGCTGTCGCTGCTGCCGTTCATCGCGAAAACGCGATGCGTGGACGGATCGTAAACAACGGCATCGGGTTTCTTGCCGGTGGGCACCTGTGAAATCGGAGCAAGCGTTTTCAGGTCAAAGATCGTGACTGTGGAGGCCTGACCGTTGCTGACGAAACCGCGCCCATCTTCGGGCGCGAGGGCTACACCGTGAACTCCGGGCGTGTCTGGAATTTTCCCTGTGACGCTGTTCGACGCCAGATCAATCACTTCCACTTGGGTCTCGTGTGATACAAAAAGGCGCTGCCCAGTTTCATCTACCGTCAAGTAATCCCAACCGCCCGTTCCTCCCACTGGAATCGTTCGCAAGAGACGATAACCAGCAGCGGCAAAGCTCGCACCAATCGTCCCCACAACACAGGCGCAAAGGATCAGCCATTTTTTCAACGAAGCCTCGCTTTTGTCGGAATGAACTACCGACACGAACCCGAGCCGGAATCATGAAACGTCTTCCCTGCTTCGGGCACAAATTCCCAGTCATAGCTCTTGGAATGGAGCGTAAGTTTCAAAACGCCGTACGTGTCCGCATTGCGCACCTCGCTTGTTGACAGAGGTGTTGCGAAAGGGCGATGGCTTTTGCCGCCGGTGCCGGCCACAATTTCCCGGATGCCGCGCGCGGCGTCGGGCTTGCCTTCGGGATTCTGCGGCGCGAAACGCTCGTAATCATGATCGTGCCCGTTGATAACGACAGCGGCCCGCGCTTCATACAAGTCCTGCCAGAACGCCTTTACTTCTGGATCGTTGCCATGCTTCGCGCCGGAACTGAATAGCGGTTTGTGCCAGTAAGCCAGCGTGCAAGCAGCCGGATGCGACTTCAAATCGTCGCGCAGCCATTTCTCTTCGACGGAACCTGGTTGGCAGCCGCCGACTTCGGCGCATTCGCTATTGAGGACCACGATGTGCCACGTTCCGAGCTCGTAGCTGTAGTAACCTTTGGCTGGATCGCCAGCCGCCGCGCCGAAATAATCGAAGTAAGGAGTGGCACCGCCGGAATGGAACTCGTGGTTGCCGACGGAGGGGCGCGTCCGCCCCTTTTGCCTGCCCCAGGTGGGATCGTAGCATTTCGCGAATTGCTCGGCGGTGCCGCCTTCGTAAGCATTGTCACCGGCGGTGAACACCGTGCCGGCTATGCTATCGAGAAGCTTCGCCGTTGCTTCCGCACCAGAAAGATCCGCGCAGTCGGCGATATCGCCTGCGCCGACGAGGACGGTGGCTGTCTGGTTATTTTTCTGGCCTCGTGTGGACTTTGCGCCTACGGCGAATATAAGAACGGCGCACAACAACATGACTAGAAGTCTCGACCCGCTTGTTTTGTTTTTCATGTTCTGAGTTTCGACTTAAGTGCTCCAATTATTGCAGCATGGGTATCAGCATCCGCTGCGGCGCGGCTCAATCCTTTCTCAGCGGATACCAACGGAAACCCGCCGAGAAGGTCGGGCTGTAGTATTCCCGTTGATCTACGTAAATTTTGCTGCCGGTATAGAAACCAAAAACCTCGTTCGTGAGGTTTTCGCCCTGAACAAGCAAAGTGAGTCCGGCATGAACCCGGTAGGTAGCTTGGGCGTCAACCTGAAAATGGGAATAGAGATAAATGTCACCAGCAGGCCCTCTGAGACCAAGATTGGAGGGATCGGTGGCGGGCGAGAATTGGTACTGGTAAATCATCGCGCTGTTGTAAGTCATGCCCAGATGGACTGACAATCTGCCGCGATCGTAACTGGGTCCGATATTGAACGAGTTCGGCGCCTGACGCTGCAGCGCGGGGGAGTCGATTCGTCCGGGTATCCCGTGGGCTTGGGAGTAGGTGTATGTGTAGTTCGCAGCTATGCCGAGTCCGGAAAGAAACGAGGGAAGCCTTCCGAACTGCTGCAGATACGCGAGTTCAACACCACCTACGTGCGCGTTAGAACCGTTGACGATTGTGCTGGTCGGACAAGTGGGCGTAGGACAGAGCGGACTAACAGTGTCTAGCGAGTTCGTGTAGTAGATCGGTTCAATGAGCTGCTTGTAGAAAAATCCTCCCTGTATCACACCGTAGGGCTGCAAATAATGCTCATACAAAATATCGAAATCGTTGGCGTGCTCCGGCTTCAGGGTCGGATTCCCCACCGAAATTGTGTAGGGATTCGTGGACTGATCAACGGTAGAGTAAGGCACCAGGTCGTACGGATTGGGCCGGGAAATTCCGCGGCCATAGACAGCGCGGATATCTGAGTTGGCGGTGACCTGGTAGCGCAACTGAACGCTCGGCAAAGGATCGATGTACCACTGGCTGGTTCTGACCGGCGTCGTGCCGGTCCAATTTCCGTTGCTATCGTTGGTGACGTTGTAGCCAAGAATATCCAGCTGCGTGGCCTCAAGCCGCAGGCCCGTTTGCAAACTCCACCGGCCCCATCGCAAGGTGTTCATGATATAGGCGGCGGTCACGCGCTCAGTGAGGTTGTAGTTGGCTGAATCGGAGCCCAGGTGCGTCGCGCTGACGTCTTCGGTAAAGTCGCCGGGATTGTCGATGAGAAAATTGTTGAGTTTGCTGTAGCTGGTCACCGGTCCTTGGGTGTAGCTGCCGTTGTAATAATTCGGATTCTTGAAGCCGCTCAGAAATTGGCTCATCAAGAAATTGCCATTCGGATCCAACACGGGCGAGATTGCGTTTTGATAATCGTGTGAGTTGCGGATCTTGGCGCCGAATTGGAACGTGCCGTCACGCGAGCCCCATTTGTAGTTCTTGCCGTAGGTCGCGGAACCTTGCAGGCTCACCTGATCCGTCGGCCCCGTGGAGGTGTCGAATTCGCTTATCGAATATTGTGTCGGATCGAAAACCGGTGAGCCCGGAAACACGCAGGGGCCCGTACCACTTCCGGATACCCACTGGGGCCGGTAAGGAGTTTTGGTAGCAGCTTGGTCGTACGCGCAGGTCGCCGACCCATTGTAGGTGAAACTTACGCCTGGATTACCCGCGGCGCCATTTTCTCGGCCATTCGATCCTGAGATATCCCAGGCGATCCAGGAATTGGAAAACACGTGCTTGCCGCCGCCGGAGACGCTCAAAATCGAATAGTTCGGAATTCGCTGGGATGTTGTAAATTGCGGAAGGTCCGGCGTGATGATCGGTGGAGTGCATGGGGGTTGGCCTGGCACCGGGGGTTGGCAAACGTCGTCGTTCAGTGTGTACACCCACTTGTTTCCGTAGTCTTTGAAATCCGAATACAGGTAATGCAAATAAATATCTGAGTCCTTGGAAATTCTATCATCCGCACCACCACCAAGGCCCCATCGCGTGCGCTGATACCTGTACTCGCGCAGGTCAAGGCTATCGTAAGTAGGTGCGGCGTACCCCGTATCAATACCGGGCTCGATGTCATCAATGCCACGGCCGTTGTAGTCATACGTAAAACCGATCAGCGCGCCGAACTGTTTGCTCGCACCGAAACGCTGACCGACGGTAGCGGAGGTCTGACCCACATATCGTCCTTGAAGAATTGGTGTGTAGCCGCCGATGCCAGAGATAATCAACGTTGGTTGATCGCCCGCATTCTTGAGCCTCAAATCCACTGTGCCGCCGATGGCGTCGCCGTCTTGACTGGCTGAAAGAGTCTTCTCGAGAACTATAGCGTCAACGAGGTCGGCTGGAATCACGTCCAATTTGATTTGCCGTACTGCCACCTCGGGTGACGGAACGTTTATGCCATCAACCGTCACGTTCGTCAGGCGCGGCTCGGTTCCGCGGACTTGTACGTATTTGCCTTCGCCTTCATCGCGCTCGAGCGTTACACCTGGCAGCCGGCCGACCGCGTCGGCGATGTTGGCATTGGGAAGACTGGTGATGACGTCGGCGGAAAGCACGTTGACGATATCGGCGGAAGTTTTCTGGATCTGTACTTGTTCAGCTTCGCCTTCTAAATCTCCGTGCACGCTAATCGATTGATCCGAGGGCGCAACCTGCAGGACCGCGTCGACCGAAAGCGTCTGGCCCTCGGTCAATTCCACGCCCTTGGTGAAGGACGCAAAGCCGGAATACGAAATCGTGACGGTATATTTGCCAGCGGGTAAGTTGGTGATGCTGTACTGCCCCTGGTTGTCGGAAATGCTGGAAAATCCGCTGGGCTGAACGGTCACGAGCGCACCCTGCAAGACTCCGCCGGCGCTATCTACAATGTGCCCGGTGATCGACGCCTTGGCGTTTTGTGCCGCGACGCGTTCCGGCCAGAGGATTGGCGCACAGGACAGCAACGTTGCCAGAAGCACGCCAAGAACTGCCCTCATTTTGGACAAAGGAATTGATTCGGGTCGGCCCTTGAACCTCATCGAAATTCTCCCCCGTTGTTCTCGTCTCGACGGCGAGTTCCAAAACTGGCGCTCTTGCATGTGGTGGATTGCGGCAGTGCTTGCGCCGGTGATGCCATTTAGCCTGGTCAATGCGTACTAGGCGTGAATGTATCTTGATGGGAACTTGAACAGAGGCTGAATTTTTTTCAGACTACCGCGGCAGTAGGAATAGTATCCCGCGAATCAATTCCCAGGCCGTGTGGGACAGGCAAACAAACGCGGAACAACGAACCTGTGCCGATCTGACTTTCCGCCGCGATGGTGCCCCCGTGCATTTCAACGATCCATCGGGCGATCGCAAGACCGAGGCCCGCTCCCCCGCTTTCACGCGAACGCGCGGAGTCCGTGCGATAGGAACGCTCGAAAATGAGACTTAGTTCATGTTCCGAAATGCCGATGCCCGAATCACGGATCAGAATCTGAATTTCGTCCGCTGCAGCGAGCAATTCAATATCGCAGAAGCCGCCATCTGGCGTGTACTTGATGGCGTTGTCGAGCAAAATCAGCAGCAAGCGATCGATCGCGATCGCATCCGCTCTCACCCAAACGGGCCTACCGGGTGTGCGCACGTCAATGTCCAGTGATTTACCTTCGGCAAGCAAAATGGCGCGCTCCCGCGCTTTGCGGACGTGGATATCCAAATCAATCACGCACAGTTCCATGCCCATCGCGCCGGCGTCCGCTCGCGCCAGCGTCAAAAGATTTTCCAGCAAGTTCGTCGTTTCTTCCGACGTCCGCAGAATCTTCGCCAGCGCTTCCGTATACTGCGCATTCGTCCGCGGCTTGCGCAACGTAACTTCGGCGACGGTGCGGATTAGGGTCACCGGCGTGCGCAAATCGTGCGAGGCGTCGGCGGTAAATTGAGTGATTCGCTTGAAGGAAGTGTCTATACGTTCGAGCATCGCGTTCAGCGCCTCCGTCAGACGCCGTAGTTCGTCGCGCGGCCGCGGCACTTCCAGTCGCTGCGACAGGCTTTCCACGCCAATTCGTTCAGCCGTATCAATGATCCGCTTCACGGGCGCCAGCGATCTGCCGCTGAGCCAGTAACCCAGCAGCGACGCCACCACCACCAGCAGCGGCACGGTTTCTCTCTCGATGTCGCGGAAATGATCGAGCGCTCGGTCGAAGGGCTCGGTCGGAACAGCAGCATGAATTTCGTAGGTTTGTCCGCCGGCCTGAAATTTCTGCGAAGCAATGCGATATTGAATGTGATTCAGATTCGTCGTCAGGAAAGTGGGGGCACTTCCGGCCACTTTGGGAAGCTCGGCAGGTTGCAGGAACTGCGGCGAACGGAAAATCCAGCGCTGATTGCCATCGGCCACTTCAAAAACAGCGCCGCTCGGCCACCAACTGGCCAATTCCTCCAGCTCTTTTTGAACTTTCGCGTCTCCATTCGGTGCGCTCCGCGCCACCAGGCGCTGCAGGCTCTGCAGGTTCACGCTGGACGCATCATTGACGGTGACCTCAATGCTGCGCCGAAATCCTACGTCGCCAATCCACACAAAAATACTCAGTGAGGTCGCGAGCACTACGACATAGAGCGCAGTAAGCTTGGTGCGCATTGTCAGATTCATGAGAGTGTAGCCAATCCCATCGAGTAGCCCAGTCCGCGGTGGGTTTGAATGAGTTTCGATTCCGAATCGCTTTCGATCTTTTTTCGCAGAAGACGAACGTAGGCGTCGAGGGTGTTGTCTTCGACCTCACGGCGATTCCCCCAGACGTCGGTGATGATGGCCTGGCGCGGGACGATTTGACCTCTGTGCCTAGCCAGCACTTCCAGTAAACGAAATTCGGTCAGAGACAAATAGAGCGGAACGCCGCGGCGAAAAGCGCGCTGCGCTGCTATGTCCAGCACCAGATCTCCGGCTTCCAGTACGTTCTTAGGTTTGCTGCCTCTGCGCCGTTCCAGCGCCCGCACGCGCGAGAGCAACTCCAGGAAAGAAAATGGCTTGGTCAGATAATCGTCGGCGCCTGCATCCAGGCCCCGCACGACATCAGCAAGCGAATCGCGAGCAGTCAACATCAGCACCAGCGTTTCACGGCTGCGCAGCCGCAATTGCTCGACCACGTCAAATCCGCTCAGATCGGGAAGCATGATGTCCAGCAGGACCAAGTCGAAATTACCGCTCTCTGATTCTTGCAGAGCGACCTTTCCCTCGCTACACACCTGAACGGAAAATTGCTCTTCCTCTAGTCCGCGAACCAACGCGGACGCCAGCTCGGGCTCGTCCTCAACGACCAGTATGTTCATGGCAGATTTGCAGGGGAGTGTACGGGTCGAATTATGACAGCAGGATGAACGGAAAGTTACGGAAACGCTAGAACCCCGTTTCTGGACGGCTCGCGAATTGCCGACCATCTGAGAGTCATCTCGCCCGGCAGTCTAGTCGGGTCTAGGGAGCCGACGTTGTTATGAGATCACTGGGATTCGTGCCCCCAGAAACCACCTGCCGAAGCGGTGAAGCGATCTCGTAACTCATTGGGCGCCTGCCTACTTTCGGTTGATTGACTTGTCGACTGCCGCTAGAGCAACATCAGATCACCCTTCCGAAGTAGCCCCGTTCCAACGCAGCCATCCTTACGCTTGAGTTTCAATGCTGCGCAACCGCGATTTCGTCCAAGGCCGGATACAGTGATCGAGAAAACTGCAAACGTGCGGAGATCTCAGCGGTGAAAAGACGGTCAATCGGTCTGACACTAACCATTTCCTTCGGCTTCCTGGTTTGCGTCTTGCTCGGGCTCGGGTGGCTGGGTCTCAGCCGAATGGGGCGCATTCATGCGGATTTGGAAGATCTCGTCACGAAACGCTGGACCAAAGTCCAACTCTGCCGCGAGGCTCTGAACTATTCAAATCTAAATAACCGAATCACCATGGAGGTATTCCTGATTGGCAGCCCCGGCCAGATTCCCCCGCTGCTCAAACAACGAGCCGAAAATACCCAGAAGATCTCTGCTCTCGTAAAACAGATTCAAGAACAAGGGATCGATCCGGGAAAAGAACGCGAATTGCTCGACGCCGTGATGGCGGCCAGAACTCCGTACATCGCCAGCTACAAGCAAGCGCTTCATCTCCTCAACGACGAGCACAGCTACGCACAGGCGCGAGCGGCCATGACCGAGCAGACACTTCCGCTCCTGGTCCAATACCACGACGCTTGGAATCGCCTCCTTGAATTCCAGGGTCAACGGATGGATGAAGCCGCCACCGAATCCAGGAGTCATTACGCGAGAGCACATAAGGCAGTGGTAAGCCTCATTCTCCTTGCAACAAGCCTTTGTGGCATCATCGGTTTTTTTGTAACGCGCCTCATGACGAAGGATATTGGCCGTCGGGAGAAGGCTGAGCGGGAGGTCGCCCGCTTAAATGCAGGGCTGGAACAAAAAGTCGCTCAACGTACGCAAGAACTGGCCGCCGCAAATGTCGACTTGGAACGGGAAATTGCGGAGAGAAAACAAACGGAAGTCTCATTGCAGGCGGCGAAAGAAGCCGCTGAGGACGCAGATCGCGGGAAAAGCATTTTCCTCGCCAACATGAGTCACGAGATTCGCACTCCGATGAACGGAATCCTCGGCATGACCGAACTCGTTCTCGATACCGAATTGAATCCCGAACAGCGAGAGTTCCTGAACCTCGCGAAGACATCCGCGGATTCATTGCTAATCCTTCTTAACGACATACTCGATTTCTCTAAGATTAACGCAGGCAAGATGGATATCGAGGCAATTGATTTTGATCTGCGTGACTGCCTTGGCGACGCCATGAAAAGTCTTGGCTTGCGAGCCAGCCAGAAAGGGATCGAACTTGCCTCCGACGTTCACGCCGACGTGCCGGATACGCTGGTGGGAGATCCGGGCCGCCTGCGCCAGATCCTCATAAATCTAGCGGGCAATGCCCTCAAGTTTACCGAAGGAGGCGAGGTAATCATCTCCGTTGACGTTGGCTCACGTACCGAGGAAGACGTTGACCTTCACTTCATCGTCTCCGATACGGGCATCGGAATCCCGCTCGACAAGCAGGCTCAGATTTTCGAAGCTTTCGAGCAAGCGGATGGCTCGATGACAAGGAAATACGGCGGCACGGGACTCGGTTTATCGATTTCCGCAAAGATCGTGCAACTCATGGGTGGACGAATCTGGGTCGAGAGCGAATCCGGCAAAGGGAGCCGCTTCCAATTCACGGTACCCATGCTCATACAGAACAACCCCGTGCCTAAGCCGGAGCTAGGCGACCTGCGGACCCTTGAAAATGTGCCCGTGCTGGTTGTGGACGACAATGCCACCAATCGTCAGATCCTACTGAAAGTTCTTACAAATTGGAAGATGAGTCCCGTTGCGGTGGACGGTGGACGCGCCGCGCTAACTGTCCTGAAAAGTGCTCGCGCCTGCGGAAATACCTTCCCCCTCATTATCACCGATGCTCAGATGCCGGAAACGGACGGGTTCGAACTCGCCTCGCGCATCAAGCAGCTCGCTGATCCGGGTTCGGTCGCTATCCTTATGTTGAGCTCCGCCGGCATGCGCGGTGACGCTGAGCGCTGCCGCGAAATCGGCATTGCCGCGTATCTGACCAAGCCTGTGAAAAACTCTGAGCTGTTGGCCGCCATCATCGGCGCACTAGGAAAAGCGTCAGCGTTCCGATCCGAAGCCGCGCTGATTACTCGGCATTCCTTGCGTGAAAGCCGTTGCCTTCACATCCTTCTTGCCGAGGACAATGTCGTAAACCAGCGGTTCGCGGTGCGGTTACTCGAAAAACGCGGACATCGTGTCACCGTGGCTGCCAATGGCCGCGAGGCGCTCGCCGCAATTGAGAAGCAGAAGTGTGACATCGTGTTGATGGACGTGCAAATGCCCGAGATGGATGGCTTCGAGGCTACTGCCGCTATACGTGAAAACGAGAAAACAAACGGAACCCACATTCCAATCGTAGCCATGACCGCCAACACCATGAAAGGCGACGATGCACAATGCATCGCAATCGGTATGGATGCCTACATCGCAAAACCCATTCAGCCACGTCAACTGTTCCAGATTATCGATGAGCTCACGCTCGCCCACAACTCCTAGAAGCCAGTTGGCGCTGTTGACATCCTCGGCATGCCGATGAGAATTCGGGTTAGCAGACTCCTTGAAACTGTTGGTAGTGAGGCATAAGGCACGATAACGTTGGACTCCTGACTGAATCGAAGTCCCGCAGGCTTGACGGGAACTCCTCAAGCGCGCGCCGCCCGGCTCTGCCGTCTCGACTATCGGCCCGACTCGCCTCAAGCTTCCGGCGTTGCCAGAGAACTCCTTCCAAGTCTTTGCGAGTTCATCTAATGGCAAACCGGAGAGAAGGACGTGCAGAAGCTGCTTTCCACGGTGGCGAACCGTTCAGCGCCAACATTCCG
>JGI12648J13191_1000026_pt1 | contig 17508 bp, 17 predicted proteins | sample BlaSpr_A8_OM1_O1_FD_13191 | JGI IMG/M metagenome (IMG submission 13191)
TCATAATAGTTCAGTAAAAGTAAAAAAAAAAAATAAGTCAAATTCAACAAAAAAAAAATACTAATTTATAACGGCTATTGCTATTGGTTTTTTATAATAATCTAATATAGGTTATATTATCCCTATATAAACCAGAGATAGTTCTTCTATTAAATCCTCTTCATTATTATTATTATTATTATGAGTTATGAGTTATGATTTATGATTTATGAGTTATGAGGAGGATTAAAATAAGAGCATTACACTATTAATATTTAAAAATATAATATGCCTCAACTAATACCTTTTTATTTTTTAAATCAATTATCATTTTCATTCTTAACATTACTGGCGTTAATTTATATTTTTTCTAAATATTTTTTACCCTTGTTTACATTTCAACAAGTAATAAGAATGTATATCACTAAATTAAGCAACAAATAATACTATTTAACCCCATTTAACCCCTTTTTAACTTTACATTTTTTGACTCAACTACATTTAATTCCTCCCCTTCTCCCACCCTCAGAGTAATAATTTTTTTTTAGTTTCGAAGAGTATAGACAAGTTTTTTGTTATGTTTCTAATATATACCCAGAATAATTAAGAAAAAAGATTATAATCTACTTTTTACTTGGGTTTTCGTGATTTGCACCTATTTTTAGCTATTACTCTCATTTTATATACATTTTTTGCATATATTTTTAATATTTTCATATTTTTTGTTATAATTCTTTGACTTTTACTTAACCTTTTTTATCTCACTTAAATCGATAATTCTTTGACTTTATATTCATTTTTATATTTTTTTGTTGTTTTTTGACAAAAATGGTCATAAGTGATGCAACATAGGTTACAGAACGGTTATTTTAATATTCTTTGGTTTTATCCTAACATTTTATATCTTTTAGGATCTTTTTTATTATTTTTAAATCAACATTTATTATTTTTTTATAATTTAAAATAAATGGATCTCTAAAAAGAGTTTTTCTATACCCCCAAAAACTAAAAAAAACACACATGTTTCTTTCTTTCAGACTCGAACTGACATTTTCACATTAGGACTTGCATTGTTTTACCATTAAACTAAGAAAGATTAATTAATTTTTTAAACACCTATATAAACTTAAAAGAAGTTTTGTTGTACTTTTTAGTTTCCTACTGTGTCTTCATTTTTACTTATGAAAAATGGATTAAATAAATTTAATTTTATTTAGTACTAAAAAAAAGGGGTGAATTATGTATTGTTCCTATTTAAATTCTCTTAATAAAGAGAAAACAAGTGAATTATTTTATAAAAATTGTTTAATTAATGATTTGAATTTGTTGAATATTTTTGAAATTGGATGACTAAAATCAAAGATGTTTAAACCATTATAAATATGAGGAGTTTTATATTGATTATATACTAGTTTTTTAGATTTACTCATTGTTAAATCTAATTTTCTAGGTTTAATGGTAATTTCCATTTTCTTAAAATCTCTATAAAAAACATCCTCAAATTCTTTAGGTACAACCTCTCCTCTACTCATTGCCATCATGTCATCAAAAGTTAAAGCTCCCTTTGAAGCTCCTGAGAAAACGGATAAAAATTTAGTTTCGTTAATGTTATTTTTGTATAATAATCCATATTTTTTATTACCTAAAAATATACCAATATCAATTTTATTAGTTTTGAGTTTATCAAGTTCATTTTTCATGAACCCGAGTTCATTACTATCAACAAGATGATTGGGTAAAGGTTTACTTATAAAAATGGAATCTGTGTCGCTATAATAGATAGTATAACCAGGCAATGTTTTATATTTCATCATCACCATTTGAGCATAAGATGTTACAGCAGCTGCAATAGCTACATTAGATTTAACAGATTTACTTATCTGTTTATAATCACTTAAATCTATTTTCAAATTAAGTTGTTGAATCAAAGAATAATGTAAATTTCCTTTTAATAAAACGAGATAATTATCATTGTTAATTTCAATAATGTTTTCTACAATTCTAGTTAATAAGATTTTATCTAATTCTTGTTTATTAACATTTTTAGTTATGATTAAATCTTGATTTCTACCAAAGTAACCATACAATTGATTCAATTGCATTTTGGCTAAAAATTTATATTTTTACATTTTTTTTTTAATACTTAATTTAACAGACATAAAAGTGTAGTATTTAAAAAATACTATTACTAAGCAACCAACTGTAAAGCGAATATGTTTTACTTAATTGAATATATAATCAAAATATCAATTCATTTATTTGTTTTTATAATTAAATTTTTCATATATAATAATTATATAATAATAAAAATAATACTTATAAACATTAAATTAAAGTGGATTATCCAGGTTTCATTTATAATATATAGTTTTAAATTTAATAATTTAATATATATAGAGTATGTATCTGATCGATTTAGTTATCCTATACTTATTCAATTTAATTTTATTTATTAATAAAATGTAAAATACTTGGTGTTAAAATAAATTAACTATATTAGTTAATAAATTATATCGATAAAAATTTTATGAATCAAAAAGCAACAATAAGTAATATTACAGCACAAAATGAACAAAATAATTCAAATATTAGTAAAATAATAGAACCTATACATTTAATTATTAATAAATATTTAAAAAATAATAGTACAATACAATGTAGAAAATATATTCAATTTTTTCCTTCTCATTTAGTAGATAGATCTATTTGACCTTTAATGGTTAGTTCTTCATTATTTGCATTAATGATAGGAACTGTACAATATTTTCACGGTTATTCTACAGGTTTTCTTTTATTTAAAGCTGCTACATTATTAACAATAATCGGAGCTGGATTATGATGAAAAGATGTTGTAATTGAAGCTACATTCATAGGTCATCATACTAAAAAAGTTAGATTTGGTATTGCTCAAGGTTTCAATTTATTTATTATAAGTGAAATAATGGCATTCTTAAGTGTTTTCTGAGCTTATTTACACTCTAGTTTATCACCTGCAGTTGAATTAGGTAGCTGTTGGCCTCCAGTAGGTATAACACCTTTAAATGCATTCGCAATACCTTTTATTAATACTTTAATCTTACTTTCAAGTGGAGGATTTATTACTTATGCACATCATGCACTAATTGCAAAAAGTAGAAAATCTACAATACTGGGTATATTTATTACTATTATTTTAGCTTTAGTGTTTACTTTTTTACAATATGTAGAATATACTCAAGCTAGTTTCACTTTTGCAGATTCAGTATTTGGTTCAGCATTTTTTGCTACAACTGGTCAATAGGCCTACTTATTTTATACACATAAAAAATTTTTTTATTTAATTTGTTAATATACACAAAAAAAAAAATGAAAATAAGTGTATAACATGTAAAATTTTACTATTTGCGTGAATTTTCTTAAAAAAAATTTAATTAATTAAATTATCAACAATAACTACAAATATTTGTATCTAATGTTTTAAGATGAATACGCAGGAAAATAATATTTCCTCAGAGAATTTACGTAAAATAAACTAACAATAGTTTTAATATTAATTCCCTTTTCTGTTTAAATCTACTAATATAATTTAAACTATTTAAAATTCATAATAAAATGAAAAATATACTACATTTAAGATTAAAGTAAACAACAAAAAAAAGATAGGATTATAATAGGTAAAAAAAATTTTATAACTGGATCTATTATTACATTTTATTTATTTTTTATTATATTTTTAATGGTTTTTAAGATTTAAATAAATTTATGCTTGCAAATATAAATATATGGTTTTTGTTTAATAATACACAATTAGAATATTTAAATTTATCCTATAATAACTTAACAGATTTATCTCAATTTTCAACATCTTCAATTTTTTTATTTTTGTGAAAATACACAGAAAAAAATAAACATTCAATTAATATTAAAATTTTTATAAGAATAATTGACATTATTATTTATATGGGTATATTATTATTTTTAATCTGTTTTAATCAACTATTGTTATTTATATTAAATAATAACTGACAGTATTTTATATTATTTTGGATTGTAGTATTTTTGTTAATGTTTATATTTTTAATAGCTATAATGTTGATACATGCAGTATTTTTTTTTGATAAAAAAGAAACTATCAGAATACCTAAATTTTGACCTTATTCTATAAAAAAATTCTTATATAACATGAAAATTATAAGTAAACATCAAATTTTATGATCTTGAATAAAAATAGAATTAATGTGTATTTGTATATGTATTTTGATGTCTATTTTATTTTTTTTATTTGGTTTATATTTATAACTTTTATTTAAAATTATAATTTTCATTTTTTTTAATAATATTTGAAAAAAGCGTAATAACCCTTTAAAAACTATAATTTTTATATATTTATTTAATATTTAACATATAAAATAAACAAAAAAATTTTTTTTCAATGGATATATTATCCATTGTATTAATTTAATTTTATTTATTTTTATTAAAATTAAGATAAAAAGAAATAATAGATAAGAAATTGATTTAGGTAAGGTCTTATAATAGTTTTTTTTTGTATATTTAAATGGGGTTATATTTGTACATATAAATATAGAGGTATTGTTGAATATGACACCCTTAGAATTTTAACTGTAAACGAGAATGACTTAACATTAACAGAATAATATATCCTTTTCCCTTACACCAGACCCTCCTCCTATAACCCCGAAGGGGTTTGGATTATTTGAAAAGGCAACTTGGAGGGTTATGGGTGAGGGAGGGGTTATTGGAAGAAGGGGTTATAGGAGGGGGTGGGTGGGAGAATGATCATATTACCAATCCATTTTTTGTAACATTTTTGTGTAAATGTAAAGGAAAAAACGAACATTAAATTATGACTAAATTTTTATATGCATTATGACCTCCTTATTTCTATGGTGATAATTATCCTTTTTATAGGGTTTAATGTAATATTATTATTTTTTATAGTTAATAATAACTTAAATTATTTATTCTGGATAATAGTACACGTGTTAAGATGATTATTATAGTGTATATAGTTAAAGTATTGATATATGGATTATTTGTTTTGTATACAAAACATGATATAACAATACCTAAATGTTTACCTAATTTTGTACTAAATTGATTAAATTATATTAAATACATAAGTAAATATGAAATGTTATGGTCTGGAATAAAAGATTAAAAATTTTTTTTATTTGTTATTCTATTTTGATTGTATGTTTATTAATAAATGAACCTATAAACCCTGCCATGTTTATTTAATTAAATAGGGTATTATTTTTTATAAAGACTAAAAATCCGTTATAAATTTGTTTTTTTTATATATTTATTTAATGTGTTATAGATAAACCACCTTTTTTAAACATAATATATTAATTTATTTTTTTAATGGAATCTATTCTTTTTTGTTTATATAACAATATATATGAGATTGATCGTAGTAAGTGTTATTAAAGTTTTTTTTTGTTATATTTTTAAATAGGGTTATGCTTGCAAATATAAATATGTTATTGAATAAGACACCTTTAGAATTTATAAATTTATTAGATACTAATGTAATAGAATTTTACACATTTTTATCTTCTTCTTATCCATGTGTAAGAGTTAAATGTAAATAAAACCAATAACATTTAACTCTGATAGGAAAAAATAAGAGACCTTTTAAAATAGATGTTAAATTTATAGAATGGTTAGTTGGATTTTCTGATGCAGAATCTAATTTTCATATTTCACTTAAAGATTTTAAAGGTTATAATTATAAATCGATTCAATTAACTTTCCAAATTTGTCTTCATATTAATAATATAAATACCCTTAAAGTAATTAAAAGTAAATTACATTGTGGATCAATTTCAATAAACAAAAATTCAAATAAGTGTAATTTCTTTATAAATGATTTATTTTCTCTTGTAAATATTGTATTGCCTATTTTCGATTTTTTCAAATTAAATAGTTCAAAAATTCTTTTTTATAATATATTCAAAGATGCGGTAAAAATAATGGTAAGTAAACAACATTTGACAATAAATGGAAAAAATAAGTTGATTAAGTTAAGAAATGATATTCGTAATTTAGTTTTAAATAAACAATCTGGTTATATTAATAAAATAACTTTACCTTAGTTAATAGGCTTTATTGAAGGAGATGTTTCATTCTCAACTTCAATTTTAGCTGTACGTTGTAAATTTGAAAATACTTCAGTTTAAACTTATTTATTTAATGCTATTTTAGATTTTTTAGGTAAAAGAAAAAGTGTAAACTTACACTTTCCTAAAGTTAGAGATAGGGGTTATAATGATAAACCTATAGTTGTTTTTTAAATTACGCACATAGATTACATATACAAAAAATTAATACCTATGTTATTAAGTGGTAAATGATATACTAGTAAGTTTTTAGATTTTAAGGATTGATCTATAATTGCTAAGATTCAATATTTTGGTTATCATCTTTTACCTCAAGGTAAAGATTTAATTAAAATAATAAAATCTAGAATGAATAATTTTAGACTTACTACCAATGATAAATACAATGGTAATTTAATTATACCTTTCCCCTTACCCCTTTGGGGAGGGGTAACATGTTTAATAATTTATTCTATTTATATGCACCTTATTCAGATTACGGTTCATTTAGAATAAAAAAAAGTACAAATGGAAATTTAATTTTAGTTTCCCAAAAGCATTTTAATTTAATTGTAACTGATTTAAATTTAAACACGAGAATCTCATTTACAAATATAAAAGACTGTTATACAGAACTAAAAATAAATAGAAAAAACATTGTAAATTGTTTAATATATAAAACATCTTATAAAGGTTACACTTTTAATATTGAATCTATATAACATGTATTTTAAAAAATACGGTTTTATTTTTGTGTAAATGTAAAAAAAAAAATAATAAATTAACACTAATCTTATTTTTGTCTATAAAATAACAACAAATATTTTTTATTGACTATTATTTTTTTGTATTAAATTAATTAATAATAATTTTGAATGGTTATGAAATTTTTTAATTATTCTTTATTAAAGGATTTATAATTAAACAAAAAAATTTTTTTGTTTTACTAAATTAATTATATAAAATGTAATTAATACAAAATAATATTTCATTTATTAATATTATATAATAATTAATCCTATTTAATCCTATTTTTAATTGTATAAATTGGCTATAATGATAATTGTGAATAAAAATAAAGAATTTTAAATACTTAAATGTTAGGGTTATAACAGAAATGCTTCATGGGCTTCACGTTTTAATAGGAACAATCTTCATCTTTGTACAATTTATAAGAATTTATAATTATCAATTGAGTAACGGTCATCATTTAGGTCTAGAATTATCCATTTTATATTGACATTTCGTTGATGTGGTTTGATTATTCTTATTCTGTGTTGTTTATTACTGAGGTGGTAATTTAACAGTAGTATCTAGTGTAGTATAATTAAATTTTTACTCTAAATATTCATTAACGTTTACAAATTTAATTTATATTTCTCCTTATATAAGTAAACTTTTACTCACACTATAAATTATTAACTATTAACTATAAACTACAAACTACAAACTATAAACTACAAACTACAAAACACAAACTATAAACTACAAAATACAAAATATAAACTATACAATTAAAAATTTCAATTAAAAATTAAAAGTTTAACCATAAAAAAAAAAAATAAATTTATTAAGAATTTTTTATTTAAATTTATATTATATTATAATTATTCCTTAATAATATAATATAAGGTTTTGGTAATAAAATTATATTTAAAATTTACAATTATAAACAGTCCCCTAAGGAATATAAAGATAAAAATAAAAATGAATCTTTGTTTAATCCTTTTTTTAATAGGAATTTTAGGTTTTATTATTAATAGAAAAAATATTATTCTTATGATAATTTCTATTGAAATTATGCTACTCGCTATTACTTTATTAATTTTAATAAGTTCATTTAGTTTCGATGATAACGTAGGACAAACATTCAGTGTTTATATTTTATCCATTGCTGGTGCTGAATCTGTAGTGGGTCTTAGTATACTAGTAGCATATTACCGATTAAGAGGAAATATTTTAATTACGACAACTTAATGTATCTTTCAATTTTAATTTTTCCTTTATTAGGTTCTATTTCTGCTGGTTTTTTAGGTAGAAAAATCGGTGTTACAGGTGCTCATATTATAACTTGTACCTGTTTAATAATATCTTCTATCTTAGTTACAGTTGCTTTTTATGAAGTAGGTATTTGTGGAAGCCCTGTTACAATATATTTATTTCATTGAATAGATTCAGAATTTATGTCTATATCTTGAGAATTTTTATTTGATCAATTAACAGTTTCTCTTTCATTAGCTGTAATATATTGTTCTACATTAATTCATATTTATAGTGTAGATTATTTATCGTCTGATCCTCACAATCAACGGTTCTTTTCATATCTATCATTATTTACTTTTTTCATGTTATTTTTAGTTTCAGCTGGAAATTACTTTGTAATGTTTATTGGTTGAATCTCAGCTCTTTAATTAACATATCGCACATCACTAAAAGCTGGAATTTTTGTTTTTTTTTAATAAATTATTAACTTTATAAATTATTATTTATTGTAAAGATTATAATATAAATTTTTATTTCTTACCTTTATATTAAAATAAGGTTATAATGGAAATATTTACCTAGATGATTTACTAATTAGTGTATTCATAAACATAAAAAAATAACCAGCTGTAAAAAACATATTTATTTATTTAATAGATAAACATAATTTTACTCCGAGGCTATACGTGATATTTTATATTATAAATTATAAGAAAGATAGAGCCCAATTAAGTGATACTTTAACAATATAATAAATTTATCTTTAATATTTATAATGGTAAGTACAATTTTATTAGATGATATTAAAGCATCAAGTGATAAATATTCAGCTGAATATAAAAAAATCAACAATTATCACAATATCAGTTTCAAGCATTGATAGGTTTAATATTAGGTGATGTACATGTAATAAGACGAAAACCAACTTCTAATACTAGTATATTTTTTGAACAATCATTATTTCATGAATCTTATTTATTTTACCTTTATGGTATTTTTAAAAACTTAGTTGATACACCTTATATGTCACCTAAAATAAAACCGCATAAAATAAAAAGGTAAAATGTATGCTAGTTTAAGATTTTCAACTTTATCTTTCCCTTTTTTAAATATGTTTCATGAATTATTTTATACTACAGGAATAACATTGGTTCCTAAAAATATTTCTGATTATTTTACTGAGATTAGTTTTGCTTTTTACCCCTCCCCAATAACCCAAAGGGGTAGGGGAGAATAATGGATGATGGGGTAAAATAAGCTGGATCGTTAAGACTCTGTAGTGAATCATTTACATATTCAGATATTTTAATTTTAATAGATATGCTTAAAACTAAGTTTGATATTCAATCTAATACTCAAAAAAGAGGTGTTAATGGATGAAGAATCAATATAACGCAATCACAAATGAATAAAGTTAGAAATTTAGTTAAATCTCATATGCACCCTGATATGTTAAATAAAATTGGACTATAATTTATAATATTAATATAAATTAATAATTATACATAAAAATTAATATTATATAATTATTATTATGTATTAAATATAATTTATTATAATAAGTCAACACTTTAACGAAAGTGAGAAGGAATAGGAATTGTTTCATATCTTCTAATTAATTTTTACTTTACAAGAATTCAATCCAATAAAGCTGCTATACTTGCTTTAACAATGAATAGAGTAGGTGATTTTGGTCTTAGCATTGCTTTCTTTGCTTTATTCGCCTTATTTGGTTCACTAAATTATGCAACTATTTATTCTTTAGCACCTTTTATGAATGAAACAGCAATAACAATAATTGCGTTACTTCTTCTAACTGGTGCTGCAGCTAAAAGCTCTCAATTAGGATTACACAGTTGATTACCAGGTTCAGATTATCTATAAAGATTGGACTAAGTTTAAAATAAACTTAAAATTGAATTATATGCTGAAATTACTAATATTAAAAATATATATTTTAAATTTTAAAATCAGCAGGATTATTAATATTCCTCAAAGACTCTACATTCAATCATTTATTAATAGGTGTTTTTTTTAAGATAATGTAAAGAGATAGTCTTTTCTATTTAGTATAATAACATCTCAGTTTTTAATTAAAAAAAAATTTAAAAAAGAGGATTAAATTTGATATTTGTATTCTACTTTACTCCTTCAACTAGTTAAATTAGGTTTTTAATTTAGAAAAAAAACCATTCTCTTATTTAATTTGCCTTCTTTAAATAGTGGGATAAAGTTGTTCCTTTTCCCCTCTTTAAAGGGAAAATGGGGAGCAATTTAAATTTGGAGGAGAGTTGAGTTTAATATTAATTATATACCTATACCTTTAAATTTTATGGTAAATAAATAACTTTTTTATTTTATAATAAAAAAAAAATATATTATTTACATTATATTGAATAGACAGCAATGGAAGCTCCAACACCTGTTTCAGCTCTATTACATGCTGCTACTCGTTCCTTAAAAATCATTAATATAATTCTAACACGGTTTTTTTATAATCGTTCTTTTCAAAATAATTCATATAATAAATCTGTTTATTCACCTTTAAAAAGAGAGGTAGATAATTTTATACCTTGGAAAATAACTTCATCTGGAATAAATGCTTTAAACTCAATAATCAAATTTTACAATTGACTGCCTTTAGATAGTCCAATTAGATTATTTATAGATAATCATTGTTCATATTTATTACATAATGAGCCAGGGTTATTAAGGAAAATTCACACTAATATTAATACATCTTATTTTACTATTGAGTCAATGTTAAAAAATAATAAATTAATGGATTGTAATACTTTAAGAAATCCTGAGAAAGCTTTTGAAGATATTTATAGTTCTTATGTTTATGCTTTCATTAATAAAGATAGTCATAGATGTTATATAGGGTCAACAATAAATCCAATTAGCAGACTACATAATTATATTCATACTTGGTCTTATGGAAGACTAGGTTTATTCTCAGAAATGAGAACAATGGGTGGTGGATTTGATAATTACTATTTTTTTCCTGGTTTTAGTGTTCCTAATTATTTAAACATGTTTACTGAAATTAACCCAAAAACAATATTAGGTCCTAAAGACAAGTTTATTTTAAATTGTCTCTCTGAGTATCATGTCAGGTTATTAGAACAAAGTATTATATCATTTATTAAACCGCAGATTAATGATCTTAGTGTATCAGTAAGTTATAGTTTTGTAAACATAGATATTATAAATTATAAACCTACAAAAAGTAAATTAAAATCACATATTATTTATGCATATGATAAAAAAGGAATTTTATTTAATGAATATGCTTCTATAAATCAAGCTAAATTTGCTTTGGGTTTAACTGAATATGAGATAAGATGGAATAGAAATAGATACAATCATTTTATTTATTGCCCTAAACCTGGGATAGATCTAAGAATTTTAGATACTACCCTGCAAATTACTTCTTATGAAGCACCTTTATCATCTTTTAAAAATTTAGTACCAATTACAGGTATTAATCTTAACAATATTCCAATGGATGTAATTTATGCTTATTTAGATGATAAAAAAACATTATACGGTGTATTTAATACTGCCTCTGAATTTGCATTATCTCATGGATTAAATCCTTGGCAAGCATATAGATATATTAATAAAGAAAGAGCTATTCCTATTGAAATAGAAATAGATACATTATTTATTTATCTTTGTTGTAATCCTATATATTTAAAAAACATATTCGATATTCATAGTAAAAAATGTTGACCAGTAGTATCTATTGATACTGCTGAAAATAATTTAGTTAGATTTCATGATAATCCTAATGCAGCTAGAATAGAATTGTCTGCTTTATTAGGAATAACTAATTTAAAATCAACACGTAATTTCACTCAAAGTTATATAACTGGACCCATACGAAAAGGAATTAAAATTAAACCCTCCAAATTTAAAAATAGATTTTTATTATTATGATTTAAAGATTTTGAAGAAAACTCTAAATTTTAATATAAACTAGATGTTATTATTAAATTAAGGATTTAAATAAATGATAGTAACAGCCTTAATCCGGTAACGAATTAAGATAAATTCTTCTATATACTGGAAACTCTAATTCTTTAAATACTTTAAATAAAAAACCTCTTATTTTTAATAAAATAACAATAATATAATTTAAATATTTAGTTCTTGTTATGAATGAATTTAATCTCAATATTTACCTGCGAAACCTAGCTAGTTTTATGTTATCAGCAGGTATTGTTTTAATAAATAAAGTAATAAGTTTAAAGAAAAAAGTTAATAACGCACCGGTTTTACCCCTACCCTACCCCTACCCCGAAGGGGCCCTTTGGGAGGGGTAGGGTAGCGATGGTATGTTCAAAAAGTGTGATAACACCAAATTAATTTATAAAGGTAATCAGTAGGAAAAAATATATTTTTATACAATGTGTTATCTATAAGTAATTCCACGTCTATTTTTTTAATCTAACTCTTAATCTTAATCTTAATCCTAATCTAAATCTAGATTGATCTTAATGGACGGAAAAGGGAAGGTAAGCTTATTAATGATGAAAAAAAAAAGTTTAAAAATTGTATTATAAAGATATTCTTCAGAGACTATACGAAGATATACTTAATTTAAAGTAATAATATATAGTCCAATCCTATAATTTAACTTTGAATTTTAAATTTATAGGTTTTTGTACTCTAGTTACAGCAGGTATATATTTACTATTAAGATCTTCACCTATATTAGAATTTAGTCCAACCGCTTTATTAGTTATTACTTTAATTGGTGCTTCTACTGCATTCTTTGGTGCAACTGTAGGATTAGTAAGTAATGACTTAAAAAGAATAATAGCTATGTCAACAATATCTCAACTAGGTTATTTTCAACTATTATTTGTTATTATAATTATGTTTATCTTTTATATTGAAATAAAAAAATAGTACATTTAAAATTTTATATAGTTATGTTTTAACTTTTACCCATATAAATTAAACGGTTTAAAACATCATTACACTTCTTTAAGAAAAAACATTTTAGCTAAAAAATATACAATTAAAATTTAAAGATAAATATTTATATTTTATCTTATTATAGTAGAAAATTAATAAAAATATAATAAAGTACCAGGTATATATTTTAGAAACTGTTAGTTGAATATAATTATTATAAAGAAACTGGTAAATATTTAATAGAATTTGCTGGTATGCGAATAATGGCAATAAATATTAAAAACAATATTCTAATTATATAAAATATTGTTTAGATAAAAACAAATTATTTATATTTAACTGTACTATTCTTTATCTCTGTTCTTAAAAAAAATGTAAATTATAAAAATGATGTGAACATCTATTAAAAAAATTTAATAATAATAAATAAATAAAACCATATGACTTAGTAAAATTTAATTATATGCCTAAAAATCCCTAAAAATTTTAATTACTTAATTTTAAGTTAAAAATATTAAAATAATTTAAAATAAATAAATAATGAATTATTAGCAAGTAAAAAAAAAAATATATTATAAAACTTTAGAGACTATACATTAAACTTTAAAATAATTTTTTTTTTAAGATGAAATAGTCCAAACTTTACATAAGTAAAGAATTAAAAATTGATATGGTATTAGCAATAGGTCTTAGTCAATACAATGTAGCTTTAATGCATACTTTAGGTCATAGTTTTTTTAAAGCTTTATTATTCCTTGCCGCAGGTGGTGTAATACACAGTTTATCTGATCAACAGGATATAAGAAAAATGGGAGGTTTAATTAAATTCTTACCATTTACTTATACAATAATATTGATTGGATCATTATCATTATTAGCAACACCATGATTAACAGGATTCTACAGCAAAGATTTAATTTTAGAACTAGCTTATGGTGCATACAGTTTTAGTGGTACTTATGCATATATACTAGGAAGTATAACAGCAGGTCTAACAGCTTTTTATAGTTTTAGATTAATAAGTTTAGTATTCTTAACTGTACCTAATAATATAAAATCTGTATATTCTAATACTCATGAAGCAAATATATTAGTTATAATACCACTATGTATATTAGCTATATTTAGTATATTCTTTGGTTATATATTCTCAGATTTATTTGTAGGAGTAGGAACAGATTTTTTTGGTAATTCATTATATATAAGTCCCAATAATATATCAATTGTAGAAGCAGAGTTTTCTTTACCTATATTAATTAAATTATTACCTGCTCTATTATCATTATTGGGAGCTACATTTGCTCTATATATATATCATTTAAATCCGGAATTTATTATTGAACTTACTAATACAAAAATAGGACGTCAAATATATACATTTTTAAATGGTAAATATTTCTTTGATGTAATCTATAATCATTATATTATTGCGTTAGGTTTAAAAATAGGTTATACTATTTCTAAAGTATTAGATAGAGGTGTTATTGAATTAGTAGGACCTTACGGATTATCAACAGCTTTAAATAAAACAGCTTTAAGTATATCTAGATCAGATAATAGAGTAATAAGTACATATTCAACATATATAATATTTAATACTTTATGTTTAATATTTATAGTATTTGCTCCTATGTTAATAAATTCATCTTTATTATTTGAAATTCGATTAATCATAATATATATTGCTTCATCAATATTTGTTTTATATCAAAATTCTATTACTTCTTAATTATATTAAGTGAATAATATTTTTATTTAAATCTTTTACGTTACAAATAAAATAATTTTAAAATAAATTAAAATAGAAATAAATAAACTAAAATAAATCAAAGTTAAATAAAATATATATTAATATTTAACTAAACGTGAATATAAAGTTCTAAATTTATACTATTAATTAAATAATATTAAAGTAAATAAAGTTAATTACAATATTAAAAAAATATAGATATTTAACATAATCAATCTATTACATATTTAAAACAAAAAATTAGAAATATCAAAAAATTTTTTATATATTATAATTTTATATATTTCTAATCATAACATAATTATATCATTATTAAAAATTTAACCCCCTTTTTTAATATTTTTAGATTTAATTAACTAACGAGCCAATGGATTATATTCTCAAAATACCAATGTATTATTTACCAAATGAATCGGAATATGAATATGAATATGAATATGAATATGAATAGGAATAGGAATAGGAATAGGATTAGGAATAGGAATAGGAATAGGAATAGGACTTAATTTACATTTTTGTTTATTATAATAGATAGATTTATATATATATTATTCATTGTTATTTTTTTATATTTTTACCATTAACAAATAAAAATACAAATATAAATATCTTAAATTCATTTTTATTGATTACTTAATATAACAAAATGTACACTTTTTTTTTTATTGTATTATTATTATTTTATAATTATACAAAATGTTTACGTTTAAATAAAAAAATATTTTACTATTATTTAAATACGCACATTTATTTTTAATATAATTAGTTATAGTTAGTATTAATAATACTATTTAATTTATTTATATCTTAAAGAGTATAATTTGGTAATAAAGTAAAAAAATATAGTATTATTTTATTTAATTACAATCAATATAACAGGATTGATATCCACAACTTTAATTTAATAAATTATTTGTTTTACATTTTTTATTAGATTTATTTTTTATTTTAATTAAATACATACAATTAATATAATAATAAATATAAGTATAAACTTATTTTTGTTTTTTTAACACTTGATTAATATTAATAGTATTGTATTATAAAATAAAAAAGGGTATTTGTGTTTGTATTTGTTAATGTAAATTAATTAAAAGAGTAATAAAAAATAATATAACGAGTATAGTTAAATTGGTATAACCTCTTCCTTCCAAGTAGATATCATCAGTTCGAATCTGGTTACTCGTAAATAGCTATATAAAAAAAAATTATTTAATTAAAGTTATTAATTCATATTATTACTAACTTTTATTTAAATAATTTAAAGTTAGTACACACTTTTTTTTTTAGCTATTTTATATCTAAATCTAATACTATATAAGAATACTATTCCTTATATTTAACTATAAATTAAAACTATATTTAAACATTATATTTTAAACATCTTTATAAAAATAATGTAGTTTTAGCTAATAGAATGTATTCTTAAATTAAACATATTTTATACTTTATCTGTTAAATTGTTAAGGTTCGATTTGGAATATAATATATAATTCATTTATATAATATCTATTAGTTTAAGTCTTTATAAGACATAAAATAAAAATGGTTTTCCCCTCCTTTTTAAATATTAAAAATAAAAGAATAAAATATGAAACAACCTAAAATTATAATTCTAATTATCTTAATTACTTTTCACTATTTATAGTGTTAATCTACTCATATATAATAAAATTTACGATATTTATAAAGTATTTAAATTAAATAATATATGAATTACTGTTATTGCCTTTTATCACTTTGTCTACCAACTTATTTCAATTTTTATGCTCTTTATGATATATGTTACCTCAATTTTCAAGTTGACTTATTTACAGAGCAACTTATTCCTTCCCTTACCCATCCAAGTTGCTCCTTACCCATACCCCAAAGGGGAGGGAAGGGAGGGGAGGGTATGGGTTGAGAAGAGCTAAAGTGGGGAGGGGAAGGATGATTTTAAGGTATGAAATATATTTTGGTTTGGTTATTGAGGAAATTATTTACTATACGCTTATTTTTCAATTTCAATATACGCTAATAGTATCTTACTTTCAAATTTGTTTTTGTCAACTTTTTTAACTGTGTATAAGTTATTAAATTGGTCAAATGGGTTAGGGGTATTATTAGGCAACTTATTAATTTATATTGTCTATTTTATAGACATAGACTATCTAAACAATTATAATATTTACGATAATTTCATCCTAATAAAAAATATATTAATTCTTTTTAAATTATGGTTTTTAAATTATATACTGATTCTTTATAATTTATTATCCAATATTATTAATCAATTATATATATGTAAATCTACAATAGAAGTAATTATGTGAGCTTTATTTTTAAAACCATTCTATATACTATTTTATTTTAAAACCATTTTTTATAAATTTGACTTATATGATTTAACATTTTTTGATTTAACTAACATATTATCTATTATTCAATATAAATGAATAGATTTATATTTAGAATATCATAATATAGTTTTAATATATATGTATTTATATTTGATGAATATAATAGACTGATTAGAATTAATTATAACTCAATTACCTCTATCAAGTTTAAGCTATTATATTTATAAATTAAATATTGAAATTATAGCACCCTTTATAACTTTATTAAGTAAATTATATTTATATTTTGATGAATATATTCATTTGAGTTTAAATTTGAGTAACTTATTTAATTATACAATTTTAATTTCATATATATTAATAAAAATAAAATTTAAAATAAAAATATTTATTAAATTAATAATTAAAACAATTATAAATATAA
>JGI12648J13191_1000027_pt1 | contig 17245 bp, 16 predicted proteins | sample BlaSpr_A8_OM1_O1_FD_13191 | JGI IMG/M metagenome (IMG submission 13191)
TAATCGCGCCTGCGCCGTTGTACAAAGTGGAAGTGCCGGTCCCCGCATTATTCACCCACCAAGCACTCGCCGCGCCGCGCGCCAGGCCCCAGGCATTTTTCAGGTTCGGGTCAATCGTTACCGCTGTTCCGTCGGCATTGTCCGGCTGCGCAATGTCCGAAACCAAATTCTCCTGCGTATAATGCTGCGCAAAGGTCATCATCGGCAGCATCGCCAGCACACCGCCTGCCAGAAAAACTTTCATTGCTCTTGCGGAAATTCTCATGACTCATCCCTCCTTGAGTGGACGCTAGATCGACCGATAGGAATTCGCCGGCGCGGCGTGTGGGCCGAACCCTGACGAAGCGCATCTGCCGGATGGCTGAGGATCCTTGATACGCCGTGCGGAGACTACAACGGTTGCCGGGACCCCATTGTTCTGCCATGGTCACAAGCTGGTAAACAATTTGGCCCCGCCGCGACGCGAGGAATTAACAATTTTAAATCGCGCGCTGGCGTCGGGCCCGTGCACATCGGAAAACCGGGAATGAATCGCCGCTCGATTCCGCTTGCAGCCGCGCCCTGGAAAACGGTCTAACCCGCGATCTCATTGACCCGATTAGCTTTAGTCACGCTTCGTCGGTCGATCCCCCATTGCCAGTTCGCAAGGAGCTTGCAAATTCGAGACGCCCCAGCTGCAACCCGGCTCCTTTGCCAACTGTCAACATCCGCGGCCGGCAGGGCAGCATTTCCTCGTACACGAAGCAGATCACCGCGCACTCGCCCGCTACAGAGGAGAACCTCGCATGCAACTCCGCACCCGAAGCAACTCGCACGGTGGCAACTCGAATCAGAGGCGGTATTTCGCCATCGCCCAAACAGTTTCGGTCCGATTAGGCAACACGCTGCCGCTCCGACAACGTCGACACCGGCGTCATCAATGCCTACAAGCCCGTGACCGGCCAATTCGTCGGAATCGTGCGCGCCTCCAGGGGAGAAGTGATCCATGCTGACCAGCTCTGGGGAATTGCGTTTGGTGACGGCGCCGGCTCAAACGGCAACAGCCATCCGCTCTACTTCACCGCCGGTCTAGACAATAATTTCGACGAATTGTTCGGCGTGATTAGCGCGCAGTAAATCGTACCCGGCGGTAAAGGCCGGCCCTTTCCCGCTCTAGCGAGAAACCCCGCGCCGAGCGCCTCCCGATTTCCGCGCCTCTCCAAATAGGTAGGGCGCGAGTAAGGCGTCCAGCGAACGGCGGATCCATGCGGCCAGCGGGCCTTTGCGATAAACCGCCCAGTCGAGCATCGCGCCGCCGTTGACCTGCTGCACCAATCGCGCCAGCGCGGCTGTATCGCAAAGCTTCAGTTCGCGCGCCGCGATGGCTTCGTCCAACAACTTTTTGGTTTCATCGCGCGTGGTCACGAACTGCTGCAGGAGCACCGCGCGAAATTCCGGATCGCTCAGATCAATTTGCAGGTACGCCAGAAAGTTAGCCATCGACTCAGGCGTCGCGGCGAATCCGCTGAGCTCGACGAACAGTTCGACGAGTGTCTGCAGCGGCGTCCCGTATTTCGCGCGTGCTGCGGCGAATTGTCCGGAGACGTCGGCGGTCCACGCTTTGCAGTTGGCCAGCAGCAACTCACGCTTGGTGCCGAAGCGCTGGATGATTGTGGCTGGGACCACTCCGGCTTCTTTCGCCACGTCGGCGAGTGTAAGCTCGACCGGGCTGCGGCGCTGCATTACACGCGCGGCAGCGGCTAAAATTTGCGCGTCGGAAGTCTGGCGTGGGCGTGGCGACATTTTTAATCAGACCGCGGGGCGATCGGCCGGCACCAGAATAGCTGAATAGCCGTTTATAATCCACTTGACATTACTGAATGACCGTTTATTATTGAAGTGCCGCTTCGCAAGCGAGCTCCGCATTGCGCAACGCTCCTGATCGCAGCCCGCAAGCGTGCGGAAATTCGGGGGAGGGAAAAATGAACGCCGGTCAATTCAAGGCATCGCTCGCGGACCCAGCTCCAGCAGCGGACTTGCCTGCCCCGCTCGTAGCGCTGTGGTGGGATGCCAAGGGCGATTGGTCGCAAGCGCACTCGCTGGTCGACGAACTGGAAACCGCCGAGGGCATGGCCGTCCACGCCTACCTGCACCGCAAAGAAGGCTCGAGCTCCAACGCCGATTACTGGTACCACCGCGCCGGCCGAAACTTTCAGCGGCCCACGCTGGACGCCGAATGGACCGCTTTGGTCGAAGGCCTGCTTTCTAAAGCTGCGAATGCGTGAGGAGCGCCTACTAAAGTGCCCAACAAAATCCCTCCGACAATCCCCAGCAAAACTCTCTCCGGCAAAATCGCTCTCGTCGCCGGGGCCACCCGCGGCGCTGGCCGCGGAATCGCTGTCGCGCTAGGCGAAGCCGGCGCGACGGTTTACTGCACCGGCCGTAGTTCCAGAAAACCCGCCCGCGGCAAACCACCCACGCCTGGTCGCCCTGAAACAATCGAAGAGACCGCCGCGCTGGTTACCGCCGCGGGCGGACGCGGCATCGCCGTCAGAGTTGATCACACCGAACCAGCGGAGGTGCGCAACCTGGTGGCCCGGATCAAACGACGGCACAAGGGGCTGGACATTCTGGTGAACGACGTGTGGGGCGGTGACGCCCTCACCGAATTCGGCAAGCCGTTCTGGAAAGTGAACCTCGATAACGGCCTTCGCATGCTGAAACAGGCCATCCATTCGCACATCATCACCTCGCACTACGCCGTTCCGCTCATGTTCGGTTCGCGCGCACCGATCATTTTCGAAATCACCGATGGCGATGCCTTCTATTACCGCGGCAATATTTTCTACGATCTCGTCAAAATTTCGGTGATTCGCTTGGCCTTCGCCATGGCTCGCGAACTGCGCAAAGGCAACATTGTTTCCGTCGCGCTCACTCCCGGCTTCCTGCGTTCCGAAGCAGTGCTCGATCATTTCGGCGTCAGCGAAGCTAATTGGAAAGACGCCGGCCGCAAGAAATCGAAAAATTCGCGCGTTAATTCAAAAGACCAGAACGACAGCGCCGACGATTTCATGGTTTCCGAATCCCCCCGCTTCATCGGCCGCGCCGTCGTAGCCCTCGCCACAGATCCGCGCGTGAAAAACAAAAGCGGACGCGTCTTCAGTTCTTGGGCGCTCGCACGCGAGTACCGCTTCACCGACCTCGACGGCTCCCAACCCCACTGGGGCAACCATGCCAACAAGAAATACGGAAAATACAAAATCTGCGACGATCGGTTCTATTCCTACTGGGTCCCCGGCCTCGTCGAACTCATTTTCCCCGACTGGTTCTGACGCCGGCGCGATCCTGGCGCAATCGCTCGCTAGGGCCTTTCCTGTACCGCGATTTTCCCCGCAGCATGTCGAAATTGCCTTCTATCCGCGGCCTACGATCCCGCTCGGGCTCCCTCAACTCATTGAATCTTATTCACTTTCTTTTATACCTACGACGTTTGGCACTGAGGTTGCACCCTCCCATTTGGGTGACACATTCACCGCAGGAGGGTCGTAGCATGAAACAGTCACACTTTCACCTGAAGACCTGGCTCGCAGTTTCAGCTTTGACGGGTTTCTTGTGCCTTGGCACGCCCGTAAGCGCGCAATCGGCGTCCGCCCAGAATACTCCAGCTCTTCAAGGCGACGACGCTACGCGCCGGGAACTCGCGAACTTCAACCAATTCCTGGACAGCCATCCCGAACTCTCCGATCAGCTTCGCAAAGATCCTTCGCTCGTTAATAACGATGACTATGTGAAGCAGCATCCTGCCCTAGAAACTTATTTGCAGGATCATCCGGGAGTGCGCCAGCAGATTAAGAACGATCCGAACGCCTTCATGCGTGAGGAATCCCGTTTCGACCGCCATCAAGAGGATCGTGATCGTGACCGCGACATCAACCGCCAGGAGCTGGCGCGCTTCGATCAATTCCTGGATACTCACCGCGAAACGGCCGAGCAACTCCGCAAGGATCCCTCGCTGGTAGATAACGAAGAATTCGTGAAGAACCATCCCGCGCTGCAATCTTACCTGCGGGAACATCCGGAACTTCGCGCGCAGCTAAAGCAGGATCCAAGCGCTTTCATGCATCAGGAAGAGCGTTACGATAGCCGCCAAGGCGATCGCGACCGCGATATTAACCGCGAGGAACTGGCGCGCTTTAACCAGTTTCTCGATACCCACCGCGAAACAGCCGAACAGCTTCGCAAGGATCCTTCCCTGGTAGACAACCAGGAGTACCTGCGTAACCATCCTGAGTTGCAGGCCTATCTGCAACAGCATCCGGAACTGAGCGCACAGCTAAAGCAGGACCCGAATGCCTTCATGCAACAGGAAGATCGTTACGATCGACGCCAGGATGATCGCGATCGCGACGTCAAGCGCCAGGAATTGGCGCACTTCGATCAATTTCTGGACAGCCACCGCGAGACAGCCGAACAACTTCGCAAGGATCCTTCGCTCATAGATAACGAAGAATTCGTGCGCAACCATCCCGCACTGCAGACCTATCTGCAGGACCATCCGGAACTTCGCGAGCAGATCAAGGCAAACCCGAACGCGTTCATGCAGCAGGAAGCTCGTTATGCTCGTTATGACAACCGCGAAGACGGCATGAATCGTAATGCCACCGGTCAGCGCCAGGCTGCCAGCTTCGGCGAATTCCTGGGCGGCCATTCGGAGATCTCGCAGCGCCTCTCCGAAGATCCCACCCTGGTGAAGAACCAGGAGTACATGGAAAACCATCCTGAACTTCAGCAGTATCTGACCGATCATCCTGAAGTGAAACAGGAACTGATGGCGAATCCGCAGTCCTTCGTCAAGTCCGCGCAGCAGTTCAGCAGCACTAGCAACACTGCGCCGGCTGTGAAGACTCCGGTGCCGGATCCCGCCAAACCGAAGCAGTAAGCAACGACGCCTCGAGGATGGGAAGGTCGCGCAACGGCCTTCCCGTTCGCGGGCTGTTTCTTATTTCTGTGCGGCCACACGCCGCGCTCGCCTCAGCCCGCTGTCAGATTATCGGCGGGTCCGTGTTAAGTGGCGAATCCCATTTAGGAGGAACCATGAACGCCAAGACCGCTCAGACAGCACTGCTTCTCACGATCGTCCTGCTAGCCGCGATTCCTCTCAACGCCGGCGGCAATAAGAAAACTCCGCCCGAACGGGCCATGCTCGAAAGAATGGAAGCTGTTCCGTGCGGCGCGAAAGAAAAAGGCGTCACCGGCTTGGGCACCGTGTGGGCATCGGCCGGTATCACCCACGTCAATTCCGATGAAAAGCTTTGCCCCCAGTACGAGGTGGTTACCGACGAAATGGAATATCACATCCGCCCGACCGACACCAAGCACCCCATCGTTTTGCCCGTTGGTAAAGAGATCGTCTTCAAGATCAAGAAGGACCGCATGTACCTGAGAGTCGCCGACGGTGATCAAAAAATGCTCACCTACGCAGTCGTCGCGGAGAAACCGGCAAATTCAGATACCGACGCGCAAAATTCCGCACCCAAGCCGGACAAGCCGTGACGCGCTAGCAATGTTTCAGGCCTGCTCTGGGCAATGTGAATCGCGCCGCAACGCGATTCATCCTTCGCTGGCGCACGGCTGGGTCGAAGGACAGGGACTAGCTTCTGCTGGGCGCTTTTGACTTTGTTTATGAATCTGCAGGGCGGGTCCCACGCGCGCGGGACCCGCTCTGCGTCGGCGCCAGACTTTGCTGCCGAACAACAGCGAACTTGCCTGCGCGCCTTCGCATGCTCGAAGCAGCGCTCCGGCCACGCCTCTCGCATGGCAGCACACCTCACAATCGCCTTGATTTGCGCATACACCGAACCTCTGCGAAACTAGGTCCATGCGAAAATTACCCGACATTGCGATATGCGTATTGGCAGCAATCCTCATCTTTGCCGGAGCTGCGCCAGCACGGCACTCTTCGGCCACAAATTCCTCAACTGCTCCCCCAGCGGCCAGCGCGCCCGCCATGACGGACAATTCGGCTTCAGCGGCAAAGCCTGCGCCGACTGCGAAGCCCGCCGCGACGCCGGCCAGCAAAACACAAAATGCGACTTCATCACCGAACGGCACCTCAACGCAGACCTCTGGTGCTGCGAAAACGCAAAGTGGAACGGCGACCAAGACTCCGGCGGGTGCAGCGACGCAGCATCATGCGGCGGCTCCTTTGGTGTTGAAGACTGATAAGGATAAGGAGAGCTACGCGATTGGATTGAACATCGGCAAGAGCATCCATCGCGATGGCGTGGAGGTGGATCCCAATATTCTGTCACGCGGGATGAAAGATGCGCTGAGCGGCGCCAAGCCGGCGTTGACGGACGACGAAGCCAAGGCCGTGATGATGAGTCTGCAGACTCGAGTGCGCAAACAACAGGCGGAACAGGCGCAGGTCGCCGCAGAGGCCGCCAAGAAAGTAGGCGAAGCAAATAAGGCGGCAGGCGACGCGTTTCTGGCGGCAAACAAAACGAAAGAAGGCGTAGTGACGCTGCCGAGCGGGCTGCAATACAAAATCCTGACGCAAGGCACGGGCCCGAAGCCCACCGCGGCCGATACCGTGGTGTGCAACTACAAAGGCACGCTGCTCGACAACACGGAATTCGACAGCTCCTACTCGCGCAATCAGCCGCTCACGATTCCGGTGTCTGGCGTGATCAAGGGTTGGACCGAGGCGCTACAACTCATGCCGGTGGGGTCGAAGTGGCAGTTATTTATTCCGTCCGATCTGGCATACGGCCCGCAGGCCAAGGGGCCCATCGGCGCCAATTCCACGCTGATTTTTGAAGTGGAATTACTTTCGATTCAAGAAGGGAAGGAACCACCGAAATAGTTTGGGGAAAACTAAATAATACGGTCATTCCGATCCCGCGAACGCGGCAGAGGAAGCTGCTTTTTCGTGGAGCTGGCAGCGACGCGCGGAACGCGAGGTTAGACCGGGACTATTGCTTCACGCAGGAAGCGGGCGGCTTCTTCTGGCGGCGTGGGATTGATGTAGAACCCGGTGCCCCATTCGAAGCCGGCGACTTTGGTCAACTTGGGCATCATTTCGATGTGCCAGTGGTAGTGGTCGTTGATTTCTGCGCCGATCGGCGAGGTGTGGATGACGTAGTTGTAAGATGGGAATGCGAGCGCGGCGTCCAGGCGGCCCAGAAAATCGTGCAGCAGCCGCGCCAGATGCGCGTAGTACGGCGCCGGCATATTCTCGAAAGAAGAACTGTGCTGCCGCGGCAGGATCCAGGTCTCGAAAGGAAAGCGCGGCGCGTAGGGAGCGAGCGCGATGAAATGATCGCTCTCGATAATCATGCGCGAGGCGGTTTCGATTTCCTGGCGGATCATGTCGCAGAAAATGCAGCGCTCTTTCTGCTCGTAGTAGCGTTTGGCGCTGTCCACTTCTTCGCGCACGCGATTGGGCACGATGGGCAGCGCGATTAGCTGGGAGTGAGTATGTTCGACGGTGGCCCCGGCCGGCTCGCCGTGATTTTTGAAAAGTAAAATGTAGCGGAAGCGCCGATCGTTTTTCAGATCGAGCATGCGGTCGCGATAAGCCCACAGAACTTCTTCCACGCCTTTTTCGTTGATCAGCGCGAGCGTCTTCTGGTGATCGGGCGATTCGATGATCACTTCGTGCGCGCCCACTCCGTTCATACGATCGAAAAGGCCTTCGCCTTCGCGGTCCAGTCCTCCTTCGATCCCCAGCGCAGGAAACTTGTTGGGCACCACTCGCACCGTCCATCCCGGAGTGTCCTTGCCGCCGCCGTTGCGCCCGTAGGCGAGAATCTCCTTCGGCGTCTTGCCTTCATTGCCCGGGCAGAACGGGCAAACAGCTGGGTTGCCTTTTATGTGCACACTCTCCCGAACGAAATCCATTGGCCGCTTGCCGCGATCGGTGGAGATGATGACCCAGCGTCCGGTGATGGGATCCTTGCGAAGCTCCGGCAAACCTTCCTCCTGGTCCGTGCGCCCGAATATTCTACTACGGCTGTTGCGCGGCGGTGCGCGCGGTGATGATCAAAGGCAAAGGCGACGGTGCCGGTGGGACGCCGGCGCTTACTTCTACAAACGCCAGGGTCGAGCCGTCGCAACCGACCCTATCCATTTCGCCCTGGATGCCGGGCGAAGTGAAATTGCGCGCCATGAGAATGGAGCCGCGGCAGCGGAGGCAGCGCTAAGCGTAGGTCTCGCCGCGGACGCCGGTTTGGCGCGCGATTTTTCGCGGACCAAGTGACGTCGCCGGACGGCGAGAGTGAGGTCTGAGGAGCGCCGAAGCCCTTGCGGGCGGCGAAGTTCACGAACGCGAGTATGAAAACGCGCTAGCACTGGTGGAAAACCTACTTTACTACTTCGAGTTCCCATTCGACGGTCTTACCGCGAATGACGAAGCACAGATAATACTCCCAGAACTTGCGGAACCAGCGGAAATGATTAACGAGAAACTGGAAACCCAGGGCGCGCCAGATGCGGAGTAGCGTGACGTGCACGCGGCGCTCGCGAAATTGCGCGGGAGCGTAGTAATCGTATTCCGCGGGTTTCTCGCTGAAAAACCAGAGCGAAAAACTGGAGAGATGCCAGCGGTGCGCGGGGCTGCAATAGGAGGCGTGATCGGTGTAGTGCGGAGTCATGATCACAACGCGGGCGCCGGGCTTGGCGACGCGATGGGCTTCGGCGAGAACGCGGAAAATGTCGTCCACTTCTTCGATCATGTGGATGAGGCGGACTTCATCAAAGGTGCTGTCGGCGAATGGCGTGCGCGTCCAATCGCAGAGCACGTCGGCCTGGCCTGCGGGGCTCATATCGATACCGATAGAGCCGGGATATTTTTTTCTGCCGCAGCCGACGTCGAGGATGCGTGGTTTGGGCTCAGTTGGCATTGTCGAATGTACGTTCGCGGTTTGTGTGGATTGCGGCGCTCATTTCTTGCGGCCTCCGACCCACATCATGGGCGTCCACTCGCCCGCGGTGTCGAGCACTTGGAGTCCAGCCGATTCACATTGTTCGACGGCTTCGTCGGGACGGATGGAACGGCCTTGCCAGGTATCCAGATAGCGCAGGCGCACGAACGGGATTTTCCATTGCGGCGTTTTTTGGTGCGGGCCGCGATCAGGAAATCCGGCTTCGAGCATGAGGCGGCCGAGGGGCAACGTCCAGAGGCCTTTCATGTGCAGGCGAAAAATTGCACCGGGGCGCAGCACGCGGGCGGCTTCCTGGAAATAATTGAAAATGGCGCGCTTGTCCGGGACGTGCTGGAAGACAGCGAAGGACCAGACGAAATCCACGCTTTCGCTCGGGATGGGGGCCAGGTCGCCGCCGGAGACCGCTTGAAATTGCGCGCGCGGGAGATGGTAGCTGGAGGCTTTGCGAATCATTTCTGGGGAGACATCCACACCGATGTATTGGGCGAAGTCCCGGGACATCCAGCGTGCGATGCGTCCAATGCCGCAACCGATCTCCAGGGCGGTTTTTTCCTGCGGGTCGAAAGACATTTTCTTAAGGAACGGAGTCACGTAGTGATCGTAGTCCGTTTTGCCGGAAGCAAAGAAGGCGTCTTCTTCGTTGGGGACGTCGGGCCAGTTGATGTAGGCGCGAGCGTTTTCGCGCGCCCGGGTGTCCCAATCGCGGCGGATGGCGTCGAGCCAGGATTTTTCGGTGTTGGGTGATGCGTTGGTCATTCGTTGTCCAGCTGCTAACACAAAATCGGTACTCCCGCGGCGGTAGAGCCACGGCCTACGAAGATAACCGAGAATCTACTGCTGCCGGCTTCCTCCCGAATGACACGGGAAGAAGCGGCCGCTGCAAAACCTTCTCGTGCGCGCAGAGATTAGATCCCATCACTTGATGACCTCGAAGGTGAACTCCATTAATTTTCCGCGGATCACGTAGCTCAGGTAGTGCTCCCAGAATTGGCGGAAGAACCGGCTGCGGTTGACCAGGAACTCGAAGCCTAAGGTGCGCCAGAGATTCAGGAGGCGGAGGTTGAGTTTCACCTCGCGCATGCGGACTTTGGTGTACCACATATCGCGGCCGTGCATGCCGCCGGGATAAAAATATAGAAACGAGTAGGTATTCAGGTGCCAGCGATGTGTGGGATCGCGGAAAGAGCTGAAATCGGTGTAATGCGGAGTGGCGATGAAGATGGTGCCGCCCGGTTTGGTGACGCGGTGAAATTCTTCCATGGTGGCGATGATGTCCGCTACATGTTCGATGATGTGCTCGGCGCGGAGATGGTCGAAGGAATTATCGCGGAAGGGCAAGCCGCCTTGGTCCAGATGGCAGAGCACATCGGCGGCCGTGGATGGATTCATATCGAGGCCGATGGAGCCGGGATATTTTGTCGGCCCGCAGCCTACGTCGAGAATGCGTGGCAAAGCAGCTCCTGCGCAAGATTTTGCAGCCAATTTCTAGTTTCTCACGAACACAAAAAGGATGCGGCAAACAAAATAGCACAGGCCCGCAGGTGCGGGCCTGTGCTATTTGCAACGCGATGGAACGACGCATGCGGCGCGCGTTACGGCGCGTGCGCTTACAGGGAACGTTCGATTTCAGTGATGCAGGCGTCGACGGTGCGGACGGCGAACTCGGCTTGCTCTTCGTCAATCAGGAGCGGAGGACAGAAGCGCAGCGTGGTGTCGCCCGAGCCTAGTATCAGCAAGCCTTTGTGGAAGGCCATTTGCACGAGGCGATTGCGGAGATCGGGAGCACGTTCTTTGGTTTTTTGATCGCGGACGATTTCGATGCCGATCATCAAGCCCTTGCCGCGAACTTCGCCAACGATTTTGTGACGCGTAGTCCAATCGGCGGTGAGGCCGCGGATGAATTCGCCCATTTGCGCGGCGTTCGCGATGTATTTCCGTTCGAGCAGGTCGATGGTGGCAAGCGAGGCAGCAATGCAAACGGGATTGCCGCCGAAAGTGGAGGCGTGCGCTCCGGGAGTCCAATTCATGACGCTGGCGCGGGCGATGATGGCGCTCAGTGGCATGCCGGAGGCAATCCCCTTGGCGGTGCAGATGATGTCCGGCTCGATGCCGGAGTGATCGCAGGCCCACCACTTGCCAGTGCGTCCCATGCCGGATTGCACTTCATCGGCGACGAACATGATGCCGTGCTTGCGGCAGATGCGTTGCAGGCCTTGCAGGAACTCCGCGGGCGCGGGCAGGTAGCCGCCTTCGCCCTGGACCGGTTCGATGAAAATTCCAGCGACTTCGTCGGGATCCACGCGGCGGCGGAAGAGTTCGTTTTCAAGATAGGAGAGGCAGTCGGCGGAGGCGTGTTCGGCGCGAATTCCGTACGTGCCGCGATAGGTGTCTGGATAGGGCATGTGGAAGACGCCGGAGAGAAGCGTGCCGAATCCTTTGCGCTGCACGGCGCGGCTGGCGGTGAGTGAAAGCGCGCCCATGGTGCGGCCGTGGAAGGCGCCGTGAAAGGCGATGAGTTTGTCGCGCTTGGTGTGGAATTTCACCAGCTTGATGGCTGCTTCGATGGCTTCGGCGCCGGAATTTCCGAAATAGACGCGTTTGGGTTCCTTGCCGGGCGCGAGCGCCGCCAGTTTTTCGGCGAGTTCAACCATGCTGGGATAGTAGAAATCCGTGCCGGACATGTGAATCAGCTCGGCGGCCTGCTTCTGGATGGCGGCGACAACTTCAGGATGGCAATGGCCGGTTGCGACCACGGCGATGCCGGCGGCGAAATCGAGGAAGGTGTTGCCGTCAACATCCTCCACGGTTGCGCCGCGGCCGAATTTCGCAACCAGCGGATAGTCGCGGGTGTAGGAAGGCGAGACCACGTGATGGTCGCGCTCGACGAGTCTCTTGGCTTTGGGGCCGGGCAATTCGGTAACCAGGTGGGGCAACTTCGAATCAACTTTGCTGTCCGTTACATGCATTACATCCTCCAGAAATAAATTTTGAAATCAGCGCGCACACCGGTTCCCCGCCGGGGCATGCTGAAAAACGAAAGTTGGAGGAGGCTTACTTAATCAACGCCGTAGAGATTCGGGCGCTCGTGAGAGGGCTGGCTATGCAGCGAGAGGTCGTGTTTTGCGGTGATGGTCATTTGTACTTCCAACGGACAGAGCCGTCACGCGTGTCCTCCACGATGATACCAGAATTGAGGAGTTCCTGGCGGATTTCATCGGAGCGTTTGAAATCGCGGCGTTTCTTGGCGGCGTTGCGTTCGGCGATGAGCTGCTCGATTTTTTCTGCAGTCCAGCGGGATTGTTCAAGGCCAAAACCGAGGTCGCGAAGTTTTTCATCGTCATCAGCGGCGAGGACGGCGAGGATGGCGTCAAATTTTTCCATGCTGGCGAGGACGATGGGTGCGTCTTGCTGCAGGAATTCGCCGCGGTCCATCGCGGTGTTCACGTCGCGGACGAGATCGAAGATGGCGGCGAGGGAGAAGGCGGTGTTGAGATCGTCCGCCAGGCCGGCGTCGAAATCGGCGACAGCTTTTTCTGCGCGTTGGGCGATTTGCGGATTGGATCCGGCTGCGAACTGCTCGGTTTTCAGGCGCGCGACGAAATTGCGCAGGCGTTCGACGGAGTTGGCTGCTTGCGTGAGGCTATCGGCCGTGAAATTGAGCTGGCGGCGATAAGGAACAGAGAGCAGCAGATAGCGGATGGAGGAAGGTTTGGTTCCCTTGGCGAAAAGATCGCGCAGCGTGAAGAAATTGCCGAGTGATTTCGACATTTTCTCGCCGTCGACGATTAAGTGTTCGGCATGCAACCAGAGCTTCACGAAGGGCTTGCCGGTGGCGGGTTCGCTTTCGGCGATTTCGTTTTCGTGATGCGGGAAGGCCAGGTCTATGCCGCCGGTGTGAATGTCCAGAGTTTCGCCCAGATATTTCATGGCCATGGCGGCGCATTCGATGTGCCAGCCTGGACGGCCGGGGCCGATGCTGGTCTCCCAGAAATGCTCACCGGGTTTGGGAGCTTTCCAGAGGGCGAAATCGCGGGCGTCGTCTTTTTCGTAGCGATCGTTATCCACGCGGGCGCCGGCTTTCATTCCGCCGAGATCAATTTTGGAGAGCTTGCCGTAATCCGGAAATTTGGCGATGCGGTAGTAGATGGAACCTTCACTGGGATAGGTGAGTCCTTTTTCCTGCAGGCGGGAAATGAGCGCGACCATGTCCTCGATGTGGTCGGTGGCGCGCACGGTTTCCTCGGGCTGTTGCAGATGCAGCGCGTTCATATCTTCGAAGAAGGCCTGCACGTATTTTTCGGTGTATTCGCGGATCGTGACGCCAGAGGCCGCGGCGTTCTGGATGATGCGATCGTCCACGTCGGTAAGGTTCATGACTTGCAGGACGCGCAGGCCGCGGGAGAGCAGGAAGCGGCGCAGTACGTCCTGGAAGACGAAAGTACGAAAATTGCCGATATGTGCATAGTCGTAGACTGTGGGGCCGCAGCTGTAGATGCGGACTTCGCCCTTGTGCAGGGGCTGGAGGGTCTCGAGGCGGCCGGAGAGCGTGTTGTGGAGACGTATGTCTGTCATTTTCAGCGCTATGGCAAGAGGACGATTGTAGCTGAGGGGCGTGTTTGGGGCAAAGGGCGGAATGGAAATGCGATTGCAGATAGGCAATAGAGGGACGGGCCCGGGTTGGTTGCGCCGGGCGAGTCGCTACCGGAGCTATGTTTCAAGGGGAGCCAGGAGCCCACAGAGGGCCTTTGGTACCCACGGTACGTTCGTACCATTTTCAAAAGGATGTGCTCAGGTAGTCTATAGGGAGAAATGAGGGCTCGCAGCCGGAGATCCGGCGCGTGGTTGCAATGGGGAACATATGAGAAAAACTCTCTTGCTGGCGGGGATTTTGATTTTTGCGGGGACGGCGCGTGCGCAGATCGGTGGGTCGATCAACAACCTGGGAAGCATAGGCAGCGGGGGAAGCTTGAACGGTCTGAACGCAGGCGCGGTGACGTCGGTATCGGTCCCTAGCGCGCCCACGGCGGCTGCCGACAGCGTCGTGAATCTAAATTCGAAGAACCCAGGGGCATTCGTGCCTTCGACGTTCACAAGTTATGGCGAGGCGGTAGAGTTGGGGAAGCTGGAAGCGTCATTGAAGCCAACGACATTGGCAGAGGCGGCGCGGCTGGCGCAAGAGCAGAAGAAGACTGCGAGCAGGAAAAGCGTGATTGTGGTGGAGAGAAACGACGACGGGAAATTGGTGATCGCTCCGGCGACCAAGCAGTAGCTGCAGCGCCGGCCTGCGAAGAAGAACACTCGCCCGCGTTCGCCGGTTCGGGATGACAAAGCGCGTTTTGCGTCCAGCGCTAGGGGAGAAGCTGGACGCGGCGGCTGGCAATGGTGCAGTCGCCTTCACCGAACGGAGTGGCGGTTAGCGGGCGAGATTTCAGCAGGAACATGCCCTCGAGGGGGAGGGCGTAGGTTACGTCCAGGACATAAACTTCCACGGGCTTTCCCACCGGCAGAGTAAAACTGAGCTCCACGCCTTTTGCGGGCAGCCCGTAAAAATCATAGGCATACCAATTGTTCTGATATTGGCGAACTTTTTCGGTTTGCGGTTGCACCGGCTCGTCTGCCGCTTGCACGGAATCGATGCGCGAGTTGGGCGGAAACATTACCACGGCTTCGGAGGCGCCGCGTTCGGAACGCAGCAGAGTGCGGTAGCGGCGTTTTGCGGGCAGTTCTGTGGATTCCAGGATCGTGAAGGTGGGTGGGGCAACTTCGACACTAGGGGCGGCGGCAAAAAACGCGGCGTCTGGAATCCACGGGAAGGCGCCGGTATCTTGGGCGCGAAAATTAGTCGCTAGGCGAATGGGTTCGGGCAAGTGAGTGGAGGCGGGATAGACGACCCATTGCGAATTGCCGGAGTCCGCTTCCTGAACGTATTGCAGGTTGACGTGCTCGGGAGCTTTGGCGGAGAACGCGGGGACGACGATGGCCGCGAAGGATGCGAGCAGCATCGTGGCGGCGGCAAACCAGGGCAGGGCCAGGAGTGAGAGGCCGCGGGCGCGTTGTACGTCGGCGAAAAGCGGCGCCAGGGGGCTGAGGAGCACACCGACCAGAACGGCGATTAGGGGCAGAGCGCGGCCGCCGAAACCTTGATGGAGCATTAGCGCCAGGGGAAAGCCGACGATCGCGGAAACGGCCAGCGGGAGAATTGCCGCAAGCGATGAAGATGTCGGGCGGAATATAAGCAAAAATCCGGCGAGTGCCGCGGCGCAGGTGGCGGCTAGCAGCACGTAGCTGATGCCAGGCATTCGCGCGGCGAGGATGATGGACAGTAAGGCCCACCAAATCCACGTGCCCGACCACAGGCCGAAAAATCCAGCGCGCGAGGCAAAGCGCAGTGCAGTGAAAGAGAGTAAGGCGATGGCGAGAGACCAGAAAGCGGCTTGCGCGGGATTAGGATGCGCCGTCCAGAGGACGGGCATGGCGCCGGCTTTGCGCAAAATGTAGCTGAGAAGAAACGCAAAAATGGCGACGGCGATGATGGAGATGGGCCAGGCGAGAAATCCCCAGAGAAATTCCGGGCCGGTGAGGCGTTTTTTGTAGAAGATCCAGGCGATTTCCAGCAACAGGAGAAATGCGGCGGACAAGGCGATCGCGACAGTGCGAGTCGCGGGCCAGCGGATGGTCCAGCTGCCGAGAAGATCGAAATAGACAGCTTCGGATTTCGCAGGATTGGAAATGTCGGCATTGGCGAAGGCTTGGAGAGAACTGAGCGCGTTGTCGCCGTGATGTTGGAGAGTGGCGGGATCGGCGTTTTCGAAATTGTCGAGTGGCGTGTGGTAATGAACTACGTCGCGAATGTTGGCGAAGTTGAGGCCTTGATATCCGGCAGCTTTGAAGACGGTGAAATCGGTATCGTTGGGGATTTGTTTGTAGGCGGTGTAGAAAACGGAGCTGGTGACGGGATGTGCGGCGTGTTGCGCGAAGAGGCGCACGGCCCACTGATTGGCATCACCGGTTTCGAACATGAGGCTGGGGCCGGAGGTGCCGCGGCTGTCAACGTTGACGACGGCGCGGACTTCTTTGGCCCAGGGATGTTGATTGACGAAGACGCGCGCGCCGAGCAGGCCGGCTTCTTCGCCGTCGTCGATTAAAAAGATGATGGAGTGGCGCGGGTGCGGGAGCGATTTGCAGGTGCGCGCGATCTCGAGGACGGCGGCGGCGCCGGCGCCGTCGTCGAAAGCGCCGGGACCTGCGGGGACGGAATCGTAATGTGCGGCCAATAGAACTGTGGGGCCTGCCGGTTCTGTGCCCTCGAGACGCGCGAGGACATTTTGCACCGTGCCGCAGTCGCCTTGTTCGTCGCAGGCGAAGCCGGTCTGAACTGTGGGCAGGTAGCCGGCGTTTGAGAATTCGTCGAGGATGCGGCCGCGGACTACGTCGTTTTGCGCGCTGCCGGTGGGATGGGGGATGCCATCGCCTAGGAGCCGATTCAAGATTTCACGGGCGCGCGTTGCGGAAAATTCTGCCGAGGGGGCGCTGGCGGGCTTGGGCGAGGGCGGGCGCAAACCCTCAAAAGAAAGAAAAAAGATGGCTGCGAGAATGAGTAGTACGGCGAACGCGTGATTAGAAGTTGGTCCAGGATCCTGAGGCAAGCGCGCCTCCTGCTGACCGGATGCTAAGTTGAGGATGGTTGTAAGTCAATGAGGAAGAAAGTGATGGGGGCAAGTGATGGGTGATTGCTGAGGAGTGATGAGCGGCTCGGGGATCGTCGGTGGGCGGCCGCGTGGTCGGCTGGGTCCTGGGAATCGGGCAGCGGCGAGTGGCTGCTGGCTCGAACGGCTTTTGGATTCGGGCGTACTGCCCGGTGGGTGCGTTTGGCGATTGAGCACTACAGGATGTGCAGAATCTGGAAAAGCGGGCTTTACACCGATGGCGGCGCATGCTACTTTTTAGTCCCGTAACCGCCGTCCCGGAAGCGCCAGGCGGAAGGGCCCTTGATTATTGACCCTCCAGCGTTTTTGTCTCGAAATACCTCCGAAAAAAGTTTGACCAATTGAAGCTCCTTACGCCATCGAGTTGGAGGGAGCAAACTGTGCGAGGAAACTGGTGCTGAAACTACGCAAAGTCGAGCTGTTTGGGTTTAAGTCCTTCTGCGAGAAGACTCCGATCACTTTTAGCGGCACCGGGATCACTTGCATCGTGGGGCCGAACGGGTGCGGGAAGTCGAACGTGGTGGACGCGATCTCCTGGGTGTTGGGAGAGCAGAGCCACCGGATGCTGCGCGCGGAGCGGATGTCGGACTGCATTTTTAACGGGACCGCGAAGCG
>JGI12648J13191_1000029_pt1 | contig 17005 bp, 19 predicted proteins | sample BlaSpr_A8_OM1_O1_FD_13191 | JGI IMG/M metagenome (IMG submission 13191)
CAGCGGCGCGCGCTTCTTCGAGATTTGGTGCGTCGCCCGCCAGCCAGCGCAAGCAAGTGCTGGCGTTGGTAACGGCGGCGCCGATCGGTTGATTCACTTCGTGCGCCAGGGAGGCCGTCAGCTCACCCATGGTGGTCACACGGTTGACGCGAGCAAGATCCGCTTGTGCCTGGCGGAATCTGTCGCGCTCTTCCTCGGCCCGCTTGCGCTCGGTCACGTCCATCACCGTGCCCAGCAGCTCGCCGACATCGCCCGACGCGTTGAAAACCGGATGAACTGTTCCGTATACATATTTCGTGGTGCCGTCCGGATGAACGATCCGGAAATGCGCATCGAGGTCTATTCCCGCGCGGCTTGAGCTCTCAAACTCTTGCATGGCCGCTGCTCGATCTTCTGGATGAATGCGCTGAATAAGTTCTTCGAATGAAGGCACTCCGCTCTCTGGATCAAAGCCAAACAAGCGGCAATACTCCTCAGAGGAGTGGATAAGTTTTTTCGCCTCGATATTGTAAGCCCAGCTACCTGTGTGTGATAACCTCTGCGCTTCCGCTAGGTAAGCCTCGCTCCTGCGAAGCGCCTCCTCTGCCCGCTTGCGCTCGGTTATGTCGAGCACGGTGCCGACGAAGTCAACGAAATCACCGGATGGGCTGAGAACCGGATGACCCACCACGTGGATGTCTCTGATCTCGCCGCCGGGATGAATGATCCGGTGATCCAGCTCGAAATCCGATTTTTCACGCTCGGCTGTCTCGATCGCTTCCCTAACTCTGGCAAGATCATCGGGATGGATGGCCTGAAAGAACATTTCGGATCGCGTTTCAGCACCGCGGGGATCAAAACCCAGCACGCGGTAGCATTCTTCGGACAAGTACCTGATCTCGCCCGTGGCAGGTATCCAGGCCCAACTGCCCGTGTGGCTGAGCTTTTCGGCCTCCGCCAGGTATGCCTGGCTCTGCCGCAGGGCGCCTTCGGCCCGCTTGCGTTCTGTCACATCCATCACAGTACCTACGAATTCAACCAGTTCGCCGGACGGGCTGAGAACGGGATGTCCGATCACATGGATGTCCCTGAGGTCGCCGCCGGGATGAATGATTCGGTAATCGATCCCGTACTCCGCCTTCTCACGACGTGCCTGCTCGGCTCTTGCTCTGACCCTGGTTTGATCATCCGGATGGACGCGTTGCAAGAGCGTTTCGAGTTGTGGCGGCCCATCGTCCGGGTCAAACCCTAGAACGCGGTAGAATTCTTCAGACGCATACCTGATCTCGTCGGTCGCGGCATCGCGCGCCCAGCTGCCCGTGTGGCTGAGCCTCTGCGCCTCCGCCAGATAACCCTCGCTTCGCCGCAGCGTTTCTTCCGCCTCTTTCCGGTCATGAATATCCGTATCGCAGCCGTACCATCCGAGGATGTGTCCCGAACGGTCAACCAACGGATAGCAGCGACTGAGGAACCAGTGGTACTCTCCATCGGATCTGCGCAGGCGTGACTCGATCTCGCGCGGCTTCCCTTCCGCTATGAGGGTGCGCCACTTCGCCAGCACGCGATCAAGATCATCGGGATGCACCATGCGATTCCAGCCCGATCCCACCCCTTGTTCCAGCGTCATTCCGGTGTACTCAATCCAACGGCGGTTCACAAAATCAACGACGCCCTGTGCAGTCTCGGTCCAGAGTTGAGCCGGCACGGTGTCTATAATCAGGCGAATACGGGCTTCCGCCTCCCTTGCGGACGTGATGTCCGTCACCGCTCCCACAAATTCGATCTCGCCCGATTTGTCCTTCACTGCGTGAGCTACGGCTCTGATGTACTTGATGGAACCGTCCCGCATCAGCAAGCGATGCTCAAAATCTAATTCCTTCTGTTCCTGTGAAACGCGCTCGACGGTGCCCTTCACATAGGCGACGTCGTCCGGATGAGTCCTCAGCAATATCGTTGCCAGGGTGGGTTTCCCCTCCGGGTCGCAGTCGAAGATGCGAAACGTTTCGTCGGACCAACGGATTTCTCCGCTCTGCACGCTCCATCCAAAGCTGCCGGTGTGAGTCAGTCTTTGTGCTTCCGCTAAGTAGCCCTCGCTGCGGCGCAAGCGCCTTTCGACTTGCATTCGTTCGTGGCTTTCCGCTTGCAACGCGTGGTTGGTTCTCTGCAGCTCCTTTACTGTTTCTGTCAGGTAATCGTGTGCGCTGCGGAGCGATTCTGTGGCGCTCCTTTGTGCGGCGCTCAGCGATGAGGCGACTACGGCTGACACGATGAAAATGACAAAGCGCGGTATCTCTTCGTACTTCATGGCGAACCAATGGACAGGTGCCAGGAAGTAGTAATTGAAAGCCACACAGGACAGGACGGTTGCGCACAATCCCGGCCCGGCTCCTCCCAACCACGCACTAATCATGACCGCGCAAAGAAACAACGCCGCCGGATGCTCTTGCAAGTGCAACGCCGGCCAGCGCGAAATGATCACTACCGCGATAACCGATAGGATGGCAACCGCATAACCCAAAATTGCAGGCGGTTTGCGCCACAGAAGAGGATTGAACCTGGACATATTTCCGCCCCCGTTGTTTGAAGCCTCGCTCCAGGCAATTACCCGAGCGAGCGTGACGATTCTCTGCCGCGGCACGGGGGCTTGGCAACGAATTTAGTTCGACGCTCGGCGCGCCGGATGCAGCAAAAAGGCTTGCCGATTTCGTTTCGACTCTGTCGGTCGTCGTTGTGCCGGTAATCCTTTGCGCTTTTGTTCCCACGAAGATGGCGGCGCTTATGCATTCAACGGACTGGACATTCTGCCCGCATTCCGACAGATATTCCCCTGCGGTTCGGACCGCAAAGACGCGGGCAACTTTACGCATCCCCCTTTCTGTCAGTCATTTCGGCGCCCTGTTCGCAGTCTAGAGGATTTGGTTGCGCTCTTGCTCCTTGGATGATTGGCAATTGCTTGAGCCAATGCCCAGGAGAAACGGAATCATGGAAACGTATCTCGGAACGGATATCGAAAAAGACCCGGATCACACTCTGGTAACCGCCGCCCGATGCGGACAGACGCACGCGTTCGAAGCGCTCATGTCGCGCCACAAGCGCAAGATTTTTGCGGTTGCGCTCCGCATAACCAGAAACCGCGAAGACGCCGAAGATGTGGTGCAGGAAAGCTTTCACAAGGCTTTCCTGCACCTCGGCGGCTTTCAGCAAGCGTCACAGTTCGCTACCTGGCTGACCCGCATCGCCTGCAATGAAGCCTACATGGTGCTGCGGCGCAGGCGGAGAGTTCCCGAGGTCGTGCCGTTGACCCCTGACGACAGTGTGAACTTTGTCCCGGAAGCGTTTGTGGACCGCAGCCCCACTCCGGAAGAATCCTGCCGACGGCGCGAGCATTCAGAGCTCTTGACCAAGGCCATCAATCGCTTGGGCCCAACGATACGAAAAACCGTCTGGCTGCGCATGGTGGAGGAGCGCTCTGTCCAGGAAACGGCTCAGATGCTGGATACATCGGTTGCGGCCGTGAAATCGCGCGTTTGTCGAGGTCGCCGGGAGTTGAGCGGAACGGTAAATCGCGCGCTGCTTTTCGCGTCGCTGGCCTAGGTGAGCGCGAGCGATTGAAACTTCGCCGCTCCGGTCGAGGGGGTATTTACAAACGTCATTTCATAACAAAGGATGAAGCAAATGGAATACACAACAATTTCGGGGACGGAAATGAAGGTTTCACGAATTGCGCAAGGCACATGGGCCATTGGCGGTTGGATGTGGGGAGGCACGGACGAAAGAGAATCGATTCGCACGATTCATGCCGCCCTGGATGGAGGGATCAATCTGATCGATACGGCGCCGGTTTACGGGTTCGGAGTTTCCGAAGAAATCGTGGGAAAGGCAGTTGCGGACAGAGGGCATCGGGAAAAGGTGTTCATCGCGACAAAGGTTGGACTGGAGTGGCACAACGGCTCGGTGACGCGAAACTCTTCTCCTGCTCGCATCCGCCAGGAGGTCCAGGATTCGCTGCGTCGCCTGCGCACCGATTACATCGACATCTATCAAGTGCATTGGCCGGATTTGGCCGTGCCGATCGAAGAAACCGCCCGGACTTTGCGCGGTCTCTATCAGGAGGGGCTGGTCCGCGCGATCGGGGTGAGCAATTATTCACCGGAGCAGATGGACCGGTTCAGGACGGTCTCTGAACTGCACACCGTCCAGCCTCCGTACAATCTATTTGAGCGGCAAATTGATCGGGACGTGCTGCCGTACGTGCGCGAAACAAATCTGAGCGCTTTCGCTTACGGGCCTCTCTGCCGGGGACTGTTGACCGGCACGATGCGGCCGGGTACGAAGTTCATTGGCGACGATCTCCGCCTGTCCGATCCGAAATTTCAAGCGCCGCGCTTCGCGCAATATCTGAATGCGGTGCAGCAACTGGAGGATCTGGCGCAGAAGAGATACGGAAAGCACGTGATGGATCTCGCAGTGCGTTGGGTGCTGGACCAGCCTGGAATCACGGCGGCGCTATGGGGCGCGCGCCATCCGGAAGAACTGGAAGCTGTAGTGGGCGCGCTCGACTGGAAGCTCGACGCCGATGCGCTCGCGGCGATCGATCAGATTCTGCTGCAGACGATCGCCAGTCCGGTCGGTCCTGAATTCATGGCGCCGCCGGCAAGAAAGAGCGTCGCGGTTTAGGAACATGGGGCGCCGGCGATCGAATTGAATGTTGAGCTTGCGGAAACTAAGGGGCCGACCACAGGCCGAGCCAGAAGGTTGTTTGTCCGGATTCTCGAACGCAGAGGTAAAGCCATGAGAAAAATGAAACGACTGGGCTGCGCACTCGTGTTGATTGGGATTAGCGCCGTGATGGTGCGATCGCAGAATACCTCAGATGAATATGTGACGCCCGCCGAAGCAGTTCCCACAGGCAAAGCGCCGAAGATGCAGGTGGAATTGCTGAACCCTGGAGAGCCAACCAAGCAATACGCCGTCATCTTCTACCAGGGCGACGAGGTTTATTCCGGGCTGCAGGAATTTGCTGAGAAGTACCACGTCACGAGCGCGCATTTCACCGCGATCGGAGCGCTGAGTGACGCAACGGTGGGCTGGTTTGATCCCCAGCGCAAAATGTACAAGAAGATTCCCATTCGAGGTCAGCACGAATTAATCGGGATGAGCGGCGACATTGCGCTCTATCAAGGAAGGCCCGTAGTCCACACTCACATGGTGGTGGGGAGCCCGGACGGAACGACACATGCCGGGCATGTTCTCGAGGCGCATGCCTCACCGACCGTGGAAGCAATGGTCACCGTTGATCCGGTAACAATGCAGAAGCGTTTTGATCCCGCGACCGATCTCACGCTGATTGACCCAGCTTTGAAGTAGTAGCCGGGTGGCACTTTTCCTGGTTTCGGTACATCTAAGGCAGTGTCGGCGGGAGGTGATGCGATGCGGTGGAAGCAGATCGAGGATCTGCCGAAAACTTTTGTACTAATCTTTGACACGGGCGACGAGATCGCAAGCCTGCTGCAGCAGTTCGCGGTGGGACAGGGTTTAGCGGGGAGTAGCTTTCAGGCGATCGGCGCTCTTTCTTACGCGCAGTTGGGCTGGTTCAACTGGAAGACGAAAAAGTACGATCCAGCCTGCGTGCTCGCCGAACAAGTGGAGTTGCTTTCGCTGATTGGCGACATCGCGCTCCGGGACGGAGAGCCGCAGGTGCATGCGCACGTGGTGGTGGGACGTGCTGACGGGAGCGCGCACGGTGGGCACCTGCTTGAGGCTCGCGTGCGCCCGACATGCGAATTGATTTTGACCGAGAGTCCGATTCATCTGCAGAAGAAATATGATCCGGAAACGGGAATGGCATTGATCCAGGTCTAATGGGCGGCACGGAACACAGCGCGGCGCAAGCGCAGAACAAATACGAAAAAAGATGAGGTGAAACAACCATGGCTGAGGTGCGTGTGATTGCAAGATCGGTAGCGCGCAGTGGAAAGCAAGACCAACTTAGAGAGCTGCTGCGCGCGATGTTGGCTCCGACGCGGGCCGAATCGGGTTGTACGTTGTATGAACTCTATGAAGCGGATTCGCCAGGGCGTTTTTACTTTTACGAAATATGGGAAAGCCAGGCTGCGCTCGATCAGCACGCGGCAAGCGCTCACTTTAAACATTTGCAGCAAAGTATTGGGGAATTCGTCGAGGCGCCGTTCGAGGTAAATATCTTACAGACGATTCAGGCCGGCGCTGCTGCCGCATGACGTTTGCTTAGGTCAACAACCCGAGCGCGCGGCGGAATACAAAAAGGAAGATGACGCGATGCCATTGATCAAGATTGACGCCGTTGAAGGAAGAAGCCCATCCGAAGTGACGGCCCTGCTCGAGGCGATCCACAGGGCCGTCGTGAAGGCGTTTCACGTTCCAGTGCGAGACCGTTATCAGATTTACCAGGCCCATCCCAAAGGCTTCCTGGTCATGCAAGACACCGGGCTGAACATTTCTCGGACCGACCAAGCCCTGATCATTACGGTGATAAGCAAAAAGCGCGACGAAATTCTGAAGCGCAGATTCTACAAGGAATTAACGGAGCAGCTGGCAAGCTCAGCTTCGATCGCTCCCAGCGACGTGATGGTCGCGATCATCGAGAATTCGGCGGCGGACTGGAGCTTTGGAAACGGCGAACCTCAGTTTTTAACCGGCGAGCTTGCGTAAGAAGCTGTCCGTCGGCTGCGGAACTTCACCTTTGCATCTCGAATTAAACCTAAACACAGGAGGACCAACCATGGCAAACCAAGCTGCAACTCAGACCAAAGAAAAAGCGCGAGCAACGCACCAAACACCAACCGACCTCAGCCGCGAAGGGGTCGCCGAGATCACCACGGCGCTGCGTCAATTGCTGGCTGATGCATTCGCGCTGTACTTGAAGACCAAGAATTTCCACTGGCACATGACCGGGCCGCACTTCCGCGATTATCACCTGCTGCTCGACGAACAAGCCGAGCAGATCTTCGACATGACCGATGATATCGCCGAGCGCGCCCGCAAAATCGGGGGAACCACGTTGCGCTCGATCAGCGACATCTCGCGTCATCAACGCCTGCAAGACAACAACGACGAGGGCGTCGCCCCGAAAGACATGCTGGCAGAGCTCAGCGCCGATAATCAGGCGTTGACGCGCTATTTCCGCGCTGCGCATGAAACCTGCGACAAATACAATGACGTCGCGACCGCCAGCGAGATCGAAGTCTGGATTGACCAAACCGAGCGGCGGACGTGGTTCCTGTCGGAAGTCGTGCAGGGTCTCTGACGGCGGCCTGGCCGCGCGCTTTCAGCCGAAGCTTGCGGAAAGCGCGCGGCAGAATGCTCTTCTGCGGCCATTGCCAGAATGGACCAGCATTCGGTACAGTCCACCAAGGAAGCATTCAGACCTGGGTCGAGAGCGCAGCAAGCGGGGCCGCGCGGAGGGTAGCCATCGTGCGAGCCCGCCAATGGCTGCTTCGTCATGCACCCAAAGCGGCACAGGGGAGCCATGAGCGCCAACGGAATGAGAGCGCTGCGATTTGCCGAGTTTGGACCACCGTCGGTGTTGCATATTCAGGAAATCGCGATTCCAGAGCCGGCTCAGGGGGAAACACTGGTTCGAGTGGAGGCTGCCGCGATTAATCCCAGTGATATAGGGAACGTTGCGGGGCGCTTCAAAACCACGACCCTGCCGCGAACCCCCGGTCGCGACTTTGCAGGCACAGTTGTCGCAGGAAGTCGCGAGAAAGGTGAACAGGTCTGGGGCAGTTGCCCGGCGCTCGGTATTATTCGTGATGGATCTCACGCGGAATATGTCGTGGTCCCCGCGGAGATGCTGTCAGGTAAGCCGAGCTTGCTGAGTATGGCGCAAGCGGCGACAATCGGAGTTCCGTACATCACGGCATGGGCATCGGTCGTCAGTGCAGCTCAAATCCAGGCTGGTGAAACCATTCTGATTGTCGGAGCCGCGGGCGCGGTGGGTCAAGCAGCTACACAGATTGCCAATTGGAAGCAGGCGCGCGTTATCGGCGCGGACACGTCCTCCGATCCGATTCCGGGCACCGAGTCGGTCGTCAACACCAAGAGCGAAGATCTTCATGAGCGGGTCTTGGAACTGACGGCGGGAAAAGGAGTCGATGCGGTCTTCGACAGCGTGGGCGGCCCGATGTTCGAGCCGGCGTTGCGATCACTCGGGTTTGGAGGGCGACAGGTGGCAATCTCCAGCAAGGGAGATCCGCGCGTTACTTTCAACCTGGTCGACTTCTATCATAATTCCTCACGGCTGCTCGGAGTAGACAGTTACGGCTTAACTTCACGACAGATAGCGGAAATCGAGAACGAGCTGCAGCCCGGTTTTGAAAGCGGAGTTTTAAGGCCGCCACTGATAGAAATTGTTCCTTTTGCAAAAGCTGTGGACGCATACAGCCGGATGGCCGCCGGCCAGGCGAAAGCGAAACAGGTGCTCAGTTTCGACTGACTGGATCTGACAGAAAGCAAGTTCCGCCGATGGCACGGTAACAGTGACGGGAGGGTGTGTGAAATGAAAGCACTGCTCATCTCATTCGTGGTAGGCCTGCTTGTGGGTGTCCTGTACGGGGTCATTCGGGTGAAGAGTCCTGCGCCGCCTATCATTGCTCTGGTCGGACTGCTGGGTATGGTCTTGGGCGAGCAAGGTGGTGCGTGGCTCCTGGCAAAGAAGATTCACGCTGCAAACGTGGCTGCAACTTCCATTGCCAGCGTACGCAAAGATCCGCAGTGATATTCAAACCTCCATTCCGCGCTATCGCTATGCGGCATGCCTGCTTTTCCGAATAGTCAAGGGAGAACCAACATGTCCAACGACTCAGGGAAAGCCGTCGCGGAACTGCTTGCACCGATGTTGAAGAAGACGCTATTCGTCGCGATCAGCCGGGTTGCCGCGCCCGCCAACGCGATCCAGCCCTTCGTCGCCGACCACCTCGCCTACATGAACGCCCTGGAAGCGGAGGGGCGCCTTTGGGCATCCGGCCCGTTCATCGAGGAGGGCGTAGTCGTCGGAGACGGCTTGACGATCCTCTCGACCAGCACCATGGCAGAGGCGCGCCAGGCGATGGAAGACGAGCCGCTCATCAAGCGAGGGCTGCGCACCTTCGAGCTCAGGAAATGGGAACTGCGCGAGTGCCGGATGGACATCTCGTTGCGCGCGTCGCTCAGCCGGTATTCGCTTTGATGCCAGTCCTGCGACGCAGGAGCGATCGGGCGCGACAAACGCAGCCCGTGTCCTTGGCCAGAGACGGCGCCAAGCGTTCCTATTTTGCTTTGATAGCCCTTCTGATCGCGCTCGCGGCCTCCCCTGCCAGGGCGCAGACTCCGGACCCTCAGCCACCTGGGCCGGCTCCAGACCCGGTGCGTCCGCCTTTGAATCCGTTTCCTGCAGAACAGGACTGGAGTTTCCTCGCAGACTCCGCGAAGCGCACCGACTTGTTCGATCCCGTCAAATACATTTCGTTTGGCGAAAACCCGCAACTGTACCTCTCGCTCGGGTTGGAATACCGCGTGGAATACGAGTATTTCGACAACTGGATGTTTGGCGCCGGGCCTCAAGACCACAACGGATACGTGCTGAACCGGGCGATGCCCCATTTCGATTTCCACGCCGGCCGGTACTTCCGCCTCTTTTCCGAGTTCGAGTTTGATTTCGAAGACGGGAGGAACGGCGGACCACGGCCGCAAATCGATGAAGACCGCGGCGATGTTCATCAGGCGTTCCTTGAGATCGGTTCGCACGTCAGCAGCCGGCAAGGCATCAGTCTGCGGGCGGGCCGTCAGGAGGTGGTGTTCGGTACGGGGCGCTTGTTCGACAACAATGAGGGTCCCAACGTAAAGCTGAGTTTCGATGGTTTTCGCTTCATCGCCGAAAAAGCGCGCCTGAGGGTGGATCTATTTGCGCTCAAACCCGTAGAGAACAATCTTGGTTTTTTCGACGACGTGCCGAATCACGCGCAGAGCGTGTGGGGAAGCTATCTGACTGTTGCGGCGCCCATCGTTAGCCGCGGGCAGGCCGACATCTATTACATCGGACTGGACACGAAGTCTGCGACGTACAACAGAGGCGCTGCGCACGAGCTTCGCCACACGATCGGAGCCAGAGTGTTTCGACCCGTGGGGAAAGGCTGGGACTACAACTGGGAACCGAACTACCAGTGGGGTAGTTTTGGGAACGCCGCGATTCGCGCCTGGAGCGTTTCCACGGAAACTGGATTCACGCTGGATCGCCTGCGCTTTCGACCTCGTCCCTTGTTGCGAGCGGACGTTTACAGCGGCGACGGCAATTCCGCGAATCAATCTCTGGGAACTTTCAATTCTCTGTTCCCACGAGGCGCATACTTTGCCCCAAAGACGGTGCCGATGCTGGGACCGCAGAACCTGATCGATCTCCATCCGGCGCTGCAATTCCAGCTGAGGACGAACGTCACAGGGGCCTTTGCGTGGGAGTGGTACTGGAGAGAATCAAGGCACGACGGAATATATGCTTTTGGAAGCGGAGTACTGATTGATCCAGCCAGCGCCAGCCGCGCGCGCTATCTCGGCGATCAGGGAGATCTGGAGATTCGCTGGGCTCCCGTCGAGCACGTAATCCTTGCTTTCAACCTTGCTGGCTTTCAGCCCGGGACATTTTTCCGCACGCTGCCCTTCAACGCCGCACCCATCGAAGGAAACGCCGGATTTACGTATCGCTTCTAGAGAACAGAATCGCGCCGGCCTGAAGCGTGACAACGTTTTCATCGTGCAGCAACTAATTCGGCAAGCTGAGAAAGTGCCTGGGAGTCTCCGTCAGTCAAACGCAGCGAAGCCAGGGCAACAGAGCGCGAGCTACTTCCTCTGCCGCAGCGAACGGACGTGCGTTACCAGCGCATGAATCTGATCCTCGCTGAGCGATCCCTTGAAAGCAGGCATCGCGCTCTTGCCATCGGAAATAATGCGCGCCAGTTCCGCGTCCGGCAGCTTTTGCACCGCCGCTGAGCGCAGGTCCGGAACGTGCAGGCTCTTTCCAGCCGCGGAACCGACCCCATCTTCACCGTGGCACGCAGCGCAGTTCGCGCGAAATGTCGCGGTAGCGGCCGCGCCGTCCGGAGCGGGATTTGCCCGGGCAATCGAGACAGCAGAAAACGTGGGGCCAACAAAAAGTGCGAGCAACATGGAATACGCAAACAGCGGATGGCATTGGGTTTTGTCTCTATTCATCCCTTTTCCTTCACGCATCGTCTTCAGCTGCGTCCATATCCTAAGCCGGTCGATGCCGGGTCACTTGCCGCCTCTGCCGCCGGATGCAACCTGCGCATATTTTTCCATTTGCAGAATCACCGCCGAAAAATCTTGTTCCTCGCCCTGTTCCGATTGTTGTGTGTTGATCTCAGAAGAAGCTTTGGTGGCGGGCATGCGGGCGCCGACCGCAGCCGCTAGATTCAGAATCAGCCCGAAATCCTTGCCCATCAGCCGGATTGGAAATTGTGGGCTGTAATCGCCCGCTATCGCTCGCTGCAGTTTGCCCACATGCGCCGGGGCGATGACCGCGGTCTGGGCCAGCACCTCCAGCAAACGCTTGCGATCAAGACCGGCCTTCTCGCCGAGTGCGATGGCTTCGGCAATAGCCTGCATTCCAATTCCCAGTAAAGTATTCACCACCAGCTTCATCTTTGCTCCGGAGCCGCTGGGACCCAGATAAAAATACTGATGCGCGATTGCCCGAAAAATCGATTCGGCGCCGTCGAAGCACTCTTTATTTCCGCCGCCGAACAGCGTTAGCAACCCCTTTTCGGCGACCGGCGTGCTTCCCGAAATCGTCACATCGAGAACCTCGACACTGTGCTGTGATCCCAGGTTTGAGAGTATTTGCGAGGTATCGGGATATACCGTGCTCATATCAATGACCAGCGAGCCGGGCCGCACATTCGCGAAAACGCCGTCGGAACCTCGATAAATGTCCAGCACGACCTGATCGCTCGGCAGGCAAGTCAACACCACATTGCAAGTGGAGGAAACTTCCGCAACGCTCTGTGCGACGCTACCCCCGTATTGAATTAGCTCCGCTGCCTTCCTGCGGTCCCGGTCGTACGCCATCAGCTGGAAGCCAGATTCCAGCAACCTGCGCGCAATCGGGTGCCCCATGAATCCGATGCCGATAAATCCAAGCTTGTCTTTTTCCTGTGTGACTGCGTTCATGGCTCGCCGCCTTTGGTCTGAGCTGCGAATTCGTTTTCGACCATCGCTGTGGTGTAAAGCATGTACGGTGCCGTGCGGCAAGCAGAACCGATACGCCACGCAAGATATTGGCGGCAAGGAGGATGCGGCATTCCGCGGGGGGAACGCAACTCTTGCTTGGCGGGGCTTTTCTGTCGAACCGTTGGACACTGTCAATCTTTTGGAAATTCGCTATGAATCCAGGCGGGACTGGCGAGCAACCGAGGCTCACGCCACCCGCGACTGCTGCTTTGCCGCATCCGGGGAATGGGCGAAAGCATTGAAGGCTTTATCGCCGACGGATTGGTACACAATCGTGGAAGTTCAGATGCTCCCAGCCCGGTCGTAGAAGACCATGCCAGCGGCAAGATAACGCTCCGCATCCTTGCGCTTAAACCGGGTGGGTATATATTGGAGGCGGATTGGTAAATAAAGAGGAGGTTCTCATGTCAACGCGCATTTGTGTTCTCGCAGCGGGTCTTTTGTGGGCCAGCGCAGGGTTTGGCCAGTCCGCGCACGCGGATATCGTCAACGCCCAGGGACAGAAAATCGGTAGCGCACAGCTACATTCATCCGGCAGCGGCATTCGGATTGACATAAAGGTCTCGCAACTGACGCCGGGCATGCACGGCATCCACGTCCACAACGTCGGCAAATGCGAAGGTCCGGCTTTCGCCAGTGCGGGCCCGCATTTCAATCCGACTTCCAAGCATCATGGAAAAGATAATCCAGACGGCCCGCACGCTGGGGACTTGCTCATGCTGAAAGTGGCGGCAGACGGCACCGGCAAGGCGTCGCTGCTGGACCCAAATGCCACATTGGGAGACGGGCCAAACTCCATTTTTCACGATGGCGGGACATCGCTCGTCATTCACGCCGATCCTGACGATTACAAGACGGATCCCGCAGGGAATTCCGGCGCTCGCATCGCCTGCGGCGTAATCGAAAAGTAGGCGCGGCCGACACAGGTAATGCCCATGGACTGGAAGGAGCACGGTGTCAAGATCGTGCGCGCCGGCGAACTCGATACGAACACGCCGCAGACGTCTGGCATGACGCGCGCCGCGGCCATCACGCATGCGCGCACCGGCGCAAACCAACTATGGGCGGGCACGATGGTGGTGCGACCGGATGCCAAGACCGGGCCGCACCATCACGGGGCGCTTGAGACGGTGCTCTATATTGTGCGCGGCCGTGCACGAATGCGGTGGGGAGACCACCTGGAGCTAAGCGGAGAAGCCCAGGCGGGGGATTTCATCTATGTGCCGCCTTACGTGCCGCATCAGGAAATCAATGCCAGCCCGGAGGAGATTTGCGAGGCAGTCGTAGTCCGCAACGGGCAAGAACCGATTGTTGTGAATCTTGACGTGGACACGCCGGAGCCAGCAAGCGCGGGGCATCCCGGGATGCCGTTCCACCCGAACGGCTGACGCCGCGTCAATTAATTTACCTCGGGCAAGAACATTCCTGCCGCGTAGATCCACTTGCAAATATCTGTGTCGACTGAACGGCAGATGCGATCTGTCGCGACCTTGCGCGGCTCTTCCACACGACAAGGCGAAAAAAAAGCAACGTGATTCTGGTGGCGGTTTTTCGTTGTCTTGCGTTTTACATAAAAACAAGTTGACGAGAAATATCGGCGATGATAATTTGCGCGCATTCGAAGTGACGGAGCCTGCCAATGACTGTGCGTAGCCGAGTGAAACAAGCGCTGGCGGTACTGCTTCCCGCCGGTGTTCTGGGAATTTCCACACTGCTGGCCACTGTGCAAGCTGAAGCTGCGTCGGCAAATCGAAAAGATGACGCGCCCATAGCGAGCGTCGCCGAGCGCCTGAGCGAGATCCGCGCAGCAGTCTCCGAGGTTGAGTTCAAGCAGCAGCACGGTTCTGTCGCTGACGCCGCACTGCTGGGAGAATGGCCGAACTGGGGCGGCGGCTTTGGCTGGCGCAATGGCGGTTGGGGCAATGGCTGGCACAACGGTGGCTGGCATAATTGGCATAACGGCTGGCACAACTGGCACAATTTCTGGCATAACTGGTAACTTCCGTGGACGGGCCGGTCCGAGACATGCCGACATCCTGCGATGGGGCGCCGCTGATCCACACCGTCGTGCTGCAGCCGACGCCGTTCTGCAATATCAACTGCCGCTACTGCTATCTACCGCAGCGGGATGCAAAAACCGTCATGCCTTTGCAGACGGTGATTGCGATATTCGAAAAAATCTTCGCGTCGGGCTGGTCGAGCCCTTATCTCACTGTCATCTGGCATGCCGGTGAGCCGCTGGTACTGCCGACCTCGTATTATCAAGCTGCTTTCGAAGCCATTGCAGCGCTGCGACCTTCCGAAATCGAATTGCGCCATTCCATTCAGACCAATGGGATGCTGATTGACCAGGACTGGTGCGACTTCATCAAGCAATGGCGCATTGGCGTGGGCGTCAGTATTGATGGACCGCAGCACCTGCACGATGCCAATCGGGTCACACGCGCCGGCAAAGGAACCTTTGACCGCACCCTTGCCGGGATTCGTCTGCTGCGCCGCGAAAATGTTCCCTTCCATGTGATCACCGTGCTTTCTGAAAAAAGCATGCGTGCACCCGACGAGCTGCTGGATTTTTACATTTCCGAAGGGATCGATGACGTCTGCTTCAATGTGGAGGAGTCCGAGGGAACCTATGTCTCGGGCCTGCTTTCCAGCAGCCATCCGGCAGACAGTTTTCGCTATTTTCTGGATCGCTTCTGGACTTTGTCGCGCAAGAACTCCCGGATTCAGTTCATTCGCGAGATCGACGGGATGATCCCGCGAATTTTCCGGGCCGAACAGAGCTGTGCGGAGAATGCACAGGTGGAACCTTTTGGCATGGTGAACATCGATTGCCATGGCAACGTCTCCAGCTTTTCTCCGGAACTGCTGGGTTACAAGAACACCCAGTACAACGATTTTATCGTCGGCAATATTCTCTCGGACTCGCTGCAAGACATGCTGCGCAGCCCCGCCATGCTGGCCATGACGCGCGATATCGCCGCGGGCGTCGCAATGTGCCGCAAGGAGTGCGATTATTTTTCGGTGTGCGGCGGCGGCGCGCCGGCGAACAAGCTCGCTGAGAACGGCAGTTTTGCCAGCAGCCGCACGGGGTTCTGCAACCTGGTACAGATCGTACCGACGGATTTGATTCTGCATGCGCTGGATCGCCTGGAGGGTGGCATGGACGGCGCGATTGCGCGCGGAGCGCAGCTCTCAGCGCAGGCCGCGGCAGACAAGTTTCTGGGCGCGCGTCGATGATCTTGGCGGCATGGCAGGCGCGCCTTGCAGGCCTGAAGAAATTCGCATCAGATTCTTCCGATGTTGCAATACACCTGATTCAGCGAGGTTCGCGATGAAAAAATGGATGATTGCCGTGGTGGTATTCAGCCTATGTCTCTTCGCTACTTGTGCGTTTGCGCAGACCGGTTCCACTACGCCGAAAAAAGGTCAGGCGCCGGCAACGGCTCAAAGCGGAGCACCTGCAGAAGGTCCGGACGAGCCGGAGCAGCAGGAAGCCGAGGCGCCAAAAATCGCTCCGGTGCTTTGGATAACGAGCGTCGAGGCCATGAGCAGCACGCATGGACCGACGCTTGACGTCATACGGGTGCGCGGAATAACCAGCACCGACGGTTGGGAGGAGGCCGAATTAGTTCCGCTCACGAAGGGAACCCCGCCGGATGGGATGCTGGATCTGGCATTCGTCGCACAGGCGCCGGCAAATTCCACGTCGCCCTCGAAAAGCCCGGTCATCGAGGCTGTTTTCACGCTCGAGCCCGGCCATCCGTTCAAGGGCGTGCGCGTCCACGGCGCGACCAATCGCGTTACTTTGAAGGCGATACCGGGCTATGCCGAGGCGCCACCGCCACCGGCCGATTGCACGGACTGCGTTGGCAAGTACTTCGTGGCGAAGGGCGAAGCTGCGCCTTCCGGAGTCAGCTCTGACAGTGTGATTCACGAGGAGAGTCTGCCGAAGATGTTGCACGTGGTGAAACCCACGGAGGGAATTGGCAAGCTCGATTCTGATCCAAACCGCCTGACGCTGGTGATCGGAGACGATGGCCGCATCGTGATTGCGGTGTGGGATTAGAAAAGGCGCCCGGGCTCTACAGTATGAATGCAAGAAAATTAATAACCAGCGGTTTGCTCTTTGCCGCAGGGATCGCCGTGCCGCTGCTAGGCGCTCAGGATGCGCAAGCGCCGCAGCCCCCGGTAGTGAACATCGACCCGAGCCGGCACGGGAACCTTGCCGCGGCGCAGGGCGATATCGTGGATGCCTACCAGCGAATCGATATGGCGCAGAGCGCTAATAATGATCAACTGGGCGGTCACGCGCAAAAAGCGAAGGATTTTTTGGCGCAGGCGGATGCGGAGCTCCGTTCGGCGGCAGATTTTGCGAACGCCAGGCAGGACGCCCAGCAGGAGCAATCGGAGCCGGGGCCGGACAACGCTTCCGGAAATTGGACGATCTACGCGCAAAATATTGACCAGCCCGGCGGTTCCACGAAGTTCGTGCAAATCCAGCAATTCGGCACGCAACTTTCCGGGCATTTCAAGGGCCCGCATCAGTCTGGCGGAATTGAAGGCTTTGTGAATGTTCATCACATCGAATTCAGCACCCACACTCGCGACGTACTCACCTTCCGCGGTCAGATCCAGGGAAACACCATGTCCGGCCTCTACGGAGTGCACGGCCAACACGCTCCGTGGAACGCCGTCCGCTCGGACTAATTCACTCGACAGCCTGGGGCGCGAGCACGGCGGACGCCCGCCGCAGCCCCCGCAC
>JGI12648J13191_1000041_pt1 | contig 16062 bp, 14 predicted proteins | sample BlaSpr_A8_OM1_O1_FD_13191 | JGI IMG/M metagenome (IMG submission 13191)
TCACCCGCGTCCCCTCAAACATCGAATAGTCCACGCGCATATGATGCGTCTTCACGCTGATCGTCTGCTCTTGGTCAGCATCAAATACAATCAAATCCGCATCCGAGCCCACCGCCACAGTCCCTTTGCGCGGATAAAGCCCAAACAGTTTCGCCGGAGCCGTGGACACCAGCTGCACGAACCGGTTCGCCGAAAACTTCCCGCCGTGCACTCCGCCGCTATAAACCAAACTCATACGATGCTCGATCCCCGGCCCGCCGTTGGGAATCTTCGTGAAGTCGTCCTTCCCCAGTTCCTTCTGCTCCTTCATGCAAAATGGACAGTGGTCCGTCGAAACCACCTGCAGATCATCTTTCGCCAGCCCTTGCCACAGTTTTTCCTGATGCCACTTCTCGCGCAGCGGCGGCGTAAACACATATTTCGCACCATCGAATCCAGGACCGTCCATATTTTCCAATGACAAATATAAATACTGCGGGCAAGTCTCCGCATAGACGCGCAGCCCGCGGTCGCGCGCCTCGCGCACCTTCTCCAGCGCTTCGCTGCACGACAAATGCACGATGTACACGGGCGTCCCCGCCATCTCCGCGAGCGCAATCGCCCGCGACGTAGCTTCCGCCTCCGCCGTCACGGGACGCGTCAGCGCGTGATATTTGGGCGAGCGTTTTCCCTGCGCCAGCGCCCGCTGCACGATCACATCGATCGCGCCGCCATTTTCCGCGTGCATGCAAATCATTCCGCCGCAGTCCGCCGCCGCTCCCATCGCCTTGAAAATCGAAGCATCGTCCAGCATGAACACGCCCGGATATGCCATGAACAATTTAAAAGTAGGCACGCCCTCGCGCACAAAAGCCTTCATCTCATCCAGCTGCGCTCCCGCAATATCTGTGATAATGCAGTGAAACGAATAATCAATCACCGCCTTGCCGTCCGCCTTTTTCATCCATGTATCGAAAGCATGTCGCAACGTCTGCCCCTTGTACTGGATCGCGAAATCGATCAAGGTCGTAGTCCCGCCGTAAGCCGCCGCCACCGTCCCCGTTTCGAAATCATCAGCGCTGGTAGTTCCGCCAAAAGGCATATCCAGATGCGTATGCACATCAATCCCGCCTGGCATCACCAGCATCGCCCGCGCCTCAATCACCTTGCCCGCGCCCTCCGCCGGCAAATTCAACCCAATCACAGACATCTTCCCGCCAGTAATCCCTACGTCGCTAACATAAGTATCGGTAGCCGTAACGATCGTTCCACCCCGAATCAAAGTGTCAAAGCGCATAACCAGCCATCCTCCTCAAAATTCCCGCGAAGCGTTGTAGCTTACACCTCTTCCCCATTTCTTTGCAGGTTAGGAACGATCGAGCGACGGGTCAGTTTCCGTTAGGACCTTCTTCGGCGGTGCGCATGCGGAGTCATTGGAAAGGGGGCCGCCACATTCTCTCGCGATGGGAATATGAGCTTCGTACCCTCATGGAGGCTCCATCCGTCTCAATCAACGGGACTGAATTCCTGCGGCCGTCTTCGGCGGTGGACTTCGGCCGCGTGACTCGTTCGTCTCGAGGGAATCATGAAGACCGTCGCGCTCCTGTTGGTGCTTCTTGCGTCACCCGTTTTCGCGCAAGATACCTCCGACACAAATAGCCCGCTGTGGGCGTGCGGTCCAGCTGCCGCCAAATTTGACGTGACGGCGACGCCCCCGGCAGACGTGGTGCCCGTGCAGGTGCCTTCAGTGGGAAAGGCGCTCGTGTATGTTATCCAGGACCTCGGGCAAGGCGACTTCGTTGGCGCGGCCAGCGCTACGTTCCGCATAGGACTCGACGGCGCGTGGATCGGTGCGCTCAAGGGGAGAAGCTATTTTTCTTTCGCTGTATCTCCGGGAGAGCATCACCTCTGTTCGAACTGGCAATCGCGACGGGAGGAATACTCGGCGTTCAGCGCGCTTGCAAATTTCACGGCGGAATCCGGTCGGAGCTATTACTTCAGACTTCGATTTTTGTCGTCGTACCGAGTACCGCAGCTCGATCTCGCGCAAACCAATCGCGATGAAGCCCGCTATCTGGTCTCGTTTTCAAGTCTCGCGCTATCTCATCCTAAGAAATAAAGAGCCCTGTCATTTATCGGAAACCGGCCCACCACGGACCTTCGCTCACCGGCGGTATTCCGTGGTTCTGCGTCAAAAACTTGCGGGCTGGCAGGCGACCTCCAGACTACGCCTCAAGGATGTGCCGCCGATACGTGCGATAGACCACCAGTTGTCCAATCGCGAGCCCTATCGCCGCGCTGCAGTAAACTCCGAACATCCAAAAACCGACTGAGCCTATCGCAGGCCTCCTCAGCGCGGCCCCCATTGCCATCATCGCCGTGGTGCGCGTTGACATCAACAGCGACTGGAGAGGATCCTGCCACCAATTAGCGGAGTTCCTGCTCCAAGACGGCCGCGGGAGCATGTTTACCCAACGCTGGATCGAGTAGTGAACGGCTCCGATCGCGAACAATGGCATGATAATCAAAATCATGAGCCACATTGTTGGATCGGGAACAATATGCTGAAGGCGGCCGGGTGCGGTTGAGTAGTATCCACACCACAATCCAAGCCTGAGGTAACCGATGTTTGCAAAGTACCAAAAATTCTTCATATCGGGTCGAACGAATCACGCCAAACCGATGTTCGTTTCGTCTCGGCTCGTCCATCTTAGCCGCTCGCAAGGGGCGGAAGACCATTGTAATGATCGGTTGACGCGCGATGATAAACTCCGAGCCCGCGGCGTGTCGGGAACGGCGTCGCCCCAACCGACGCTCGATCCCCCATGCCTCCAAGACTCTGTGGCGGGATGTTGAATCTTGCACTCTTCCGCGAATCCCTTACTCTTCCCCCCAATCGCCAGTGCTAGAATGGCGTCTCTTTTCCAGCCTGAGGCATGACGGCGACCCCATGACGCTGCGCGAGACGGCTCCCAAGCTTTCGCCCGAGCAATACGAAAAGAATTTCGCGGAAATATCTCCGCGCATGACCTCGCGCCAGGCTGCCGTCGAAGCCGCCCGCTGCCTTTTCTGCTTTGACGCGCCCTGCACCATTGCTTGCCCGACTCACATTGACGTGCCGTCTTTCATCAAAAAAATTTCCACCGACAATTTGCGCGGCTCCGCCCGTGTAATTCTGGAAGCCAACATCCTCGGTCACAGTTGCGGCCGTGTTTGCCCTACCGAAGTTCTCTGCGAAGGCGCCTGCGTGATGCACGAGAAGGAAGAGAAGCCCATCGAAATCGGACGCCTGCAACGCTACGCCGTGGACCATGTCCTCGATCGCAATATTCAGCTTTTTCACGCGGGTGCTCCCAATGGAAAACGCGTCGCCCTCATCGGTTCCGGCCCCGCATCGCTCGCCTGCGCCGCCGAACTCGCGAAACTCGGCTATCGCACCACGATTTTCGATCGCAATGAACTCCCCGGCGGCCTGGATACCTACGGCATCGCCGCCTACAAACTTCGCGCCAAAGATACTCTGCGCGAAGTCGAACTAGTTCGCGGCCTGGGCGTGGAATTTCGCCAGAAAACCAGCGTTGGCAGCGACGTCACCTTCGCCCAACTCGAAAAAGATTTCGATGCCATTTTTATCGGCGTCGGCCTCGGCGAGACGGGCGCTCTCAAAATCCCCGGCGAAGATCTGCAAGGCGTCGTCGGCGCAATGCAGTTCATCGAGCCGACAAAAGTTCGTCCCTTCGCGCAGCTCAGCATAGGCCGCCGCGTCGCCTGCATCGGCGCCGGCAACACTGCCATTGACGTCGTCACCGCCGCCAAACGCCTCGGCGCAGAAATGGTTCACCTGATTTATCGCCGCAGTGAGCAGGACATGCCCGCGTTCCGCTACGAATACGAGATCGCAAAACTCGATGGCGTCCGTTTTCACTGGCACGCACAGCCCGTCAGAATTCTTGCAGACAGCGCGGGCAATGTCGCCGCGATCGAATGCGTCCGCACGCGCGCAGAATCTGTCGCAACCAACAGACGCAGTCATGTCGCCATCATCCCCGGCAGCGAATTCCAGTTGGAAGTAGACATGGTAGTCCGCGCGATCGGCCAGGAGCCAGTGACAAACTTTCTCCGCGCGGTGCAGGGAATCGCCCTGCAAGAAAACGACACGATCGTCGTCAGCGAACGCTTTCAGACCGGCAACGCCAAATATTTTGCCGCAGGCGATTGCGTGAACGGCGGCAAAGAAGTAGTGGACGCGGTCGCCGAAGGCATGGCCGCCGCTCGCGGCATTGACGCGTGGCTCGAATCGCCGCGCGGAAAGAATGAATAGCCTGTGCGCGTGCCTGAATCATGGATCGAGCGCCTGCCAGTCCTGGAAGAACTCGACCAACCCTGGGAGCCGGTGCCGCGCGCGGCCCTGCTTGCCTGGATTATTTTTTACGCGTTATTCCTGTACCAGCGCGCCCGCGGCACCGGCCTGCTGCTATTGATGGACGGCGTTTTCGTTCCCATCCACGAAGGCGGCCATCTTCTGTTCCGTCTCGGCGGCGAATTTATCATGGTCGCCGGCGGCACGTTCCTGCAATTGTTTGTGCCCGCCGCGCTAGCCACATATTTTTTCTTCCGCCGCCAATCGCAAGCCGTAGCCTTCTGCCTGTTTTTTTTCTTCGAACAATTTATCCCGATCGCCACCTACATGGCCGATGCCCGCGCCCAAGATCTGCCGCTGCTCACGGTAGGCGACGCCGAGTACGTAATCCATGATTGGAATTATCTATTTGGCAAGTTCGGCGTTCTCGAGCATGACATCCAAATCGCCAGCGCCGTTCGCGCAATCGGCTGGCTGGGAATGCTAGCTGTAGTAATCTGGCTAATCTGGCGCGGCGTAAACGACGTCGCGCCGCCCAAGAATGAAGTGGGGAGGTAATTCATGTCCGACCTATCCGTCAATTTCTGCGGCCTGCGCTCGCCCAATCCTTTCTGGCTAGCCTCCGGCCCGCCCACCAACACCGGTGGCCAAGTAATGCGCGCTTTCGACGCCGGATGGGGCGGCGCAGTCTGGAAAACCATCGGCGAGCCCATTCAAAATACGTCGTCACGTTACGGCGCGATCGATCTAAACGGCGTGAAAATGATGGGGCTCAACAACATCGAACTAATCAGCGACCGCCCCATCGCCGTCAACCTGGCAGAAATCGCCGAAGTAAAAAAACGCTACCCGAGACATCTCGTCATCGCCTCGCTCATGGTCGAATCCAAACGCGAGACCTGGCATGATATCGTCCGTCGCGCCGAAGATGCCGGCTCCGACGCGCTCGAACTAAATTTCGGCTGCCCGCACGGCATGAGCGAACGGGGCATGGGCGCCGCCGTCGGTCAGGTTCCCGAATACACCGAAATGATCACGTCGTGGGCGAAAGAAGTCGCGAAAACTCCCGTCATCTCCAAACTCACGCCGAACGTAACGGACATCACGCACATCGCGCTAGCAGCGGAGCGTGGCGGCGCCGATGCCGTCAGCCTGATCAACACAATAAATTCCCTGATGGGCGTTGATCTCGAAACGTTCGCACCGCGGCCCAACGTGGCCGGCAAGTCCTCGCACGGCGGCTACTGCGGCCCCGCCGTCAAACCGATCGCGTTGCACCTGCTCTCCAGCGTCGCGAAAAAAGTGAAAATTCCCATCGTCGGCATCGGCGGCATCGGTAGTTGGATGGACGCCGCCGAACACATCGCGCTCGGCGCCTCCTGCGTGCAGGTCTGCACCGCGGCCATGCACTACGGTTTTCGCATCGTCGAGGATATGGCCGACGGCCTAGCCGCCTACATGGACGACCACGCCTACGGCTCCACCGAAAAGTTCCGCGGCCGCGCTGTCGCCAACGTGATGGATTGGGGCGATCTCGATCTGAATTACAAAATCATCGCGAAGATTGACGCCGGCCTCTGCATCGGCTGCCAACTCTGTTACGTCGCCTGCGAAGACGGCGCGCACCAATGCATTGAGCGTGCCTCCCAGAAAAATGCCAACGGCAAACACAACCCCAACGGCATGGAAGTGCACGTCCCGCGAATCGTGGAAGAAGAATGTGTGGGCTGCAATCTGTGCGCGCTGGTCTGCCCCGTGCACGGCTGCATCACGATGGAGGAAATCACGACCGGTCTGCCCCCGATGTCCTGGAAGCAACGGCAGGCTAGCGCGACAGGCTAGTTTTATTGGCTTTTCTTGCAATGAGGCTGCCTTAGCTTACCTCTGTATTACCTCTGAGACCTGCGTGACTGCCTCGGTAGTCCATTCCAGCGTCGTTCGATGAGAAAAACAGCGGCTGGCGGCGGCCAGTTTCCGGTACTCAGCAGTTAGCGGGTTTATCGAGACGAATCAAAGCCGCGAGGCCGGATTTGCTTTCCTCCGATGCCGACCGAAACTGAGGCGTCAGGAACAGCCCGCTGAAACTTGATAGTGTCGGTGACGTAGTAGCGGCACGAACACTGCGGATCCCTATTCGCCCGCGATCGCGAACCTCGTCCTGGCAACCCACCTCGGAGCCGAAGAGGTCTTCTGGCGCAGGATCAGGTTGAGTTGAGCGGCGTGGTGTTGCGTGTGCCGCATGTTGTAGAGGAGCAGTTCGGCGATGCTCAGGTCGAGCCACGCGAATCCGCAACCTTCGCGTGCCCCCTGCTCCGTTAAATTAACGATCACAGTGCGGCACTTCTTCCGACAATGCACTAGATAAGTTTGAAGCTCAGTTCTTGAGAAGGGTCGTTCGGGAAGCAAACCGGCCGGGTCCAGCTCGTCCAGGTTGAACGGAGACGGGGGCACGAATCCTTGCGAGGTGCCGGAGAGATAAAAATCCAGAAAGAACAGAGTGTGATAGACGAGATACCAAAATCCCACGACGTTGTTGCTCACCCACTGTGGCGGTTTTGAGGGATCGCTCCACAGTTCATCTGGGCAAGCCTGTATTGCGTTTTCGAGCGTATCGATGGCCGCGCCGAACTGTTGCCAAATAATCTGTTTCCAGAAAATATCCATTACACCTCCCAGGCGAATTCACGCCTTGGAATTTTGTGCCGCAGCTTCAGACCGATGCGTCCGCCGATGGTGGCGCGCCAATTGTAAGCGCGAAGCGACAAATCGCCATCTGATTGATTTTTCAAAGGACGGGTGGCAAGGGCGCAGAAAGAGCGCAGCGCGCGCTATCCGGGCGTTGAACAGGCGCCAGACCGAATTTGTGATAAAACCTTATCGTGGTGGCGTCGCGCATGAGCGAATCGTTGCACAAAATCATGAGCAAACTGTGGACAACTCCCGAGCGCGCGGAGTGGACTCCTAAAACCGACTTGTAATGGTCAGCGACGTTCAGAGGTGGATGGCAAGCGGAGATGCTCAGATTCTCGGTTTCACGCGTGCTCTTCAGGGGGCAATGAAGTCTCGGATATTGGAACCGGAGCGAAAGCTGCCGCGAAAGCACGCTGAGCGCATGGCGCGTGCAGGAGATATGCTGCAAGGAGCGGGAAAATGAAGCGGAGTTTCGGGTGGGTTTTGGTTTTCGCCGCGGTCGCGGCGTTTTTGGTGGAGGGGTGCGGGAGCGGAGCGCCAAAGGATACGCGCGCCGCAGACGAAGCGACGATTCGCGCGTACTCTGCGGCCGCGTGCGAAGCTGCGCATGCGAAGGACGTCGAGAAGGACATCGCGTTCTACGCCGATGATGCGCTTAGTTTCAGCAACTACAGCGCTACGACGACGACCAAAGAAGAGATGCGAGTTGCTACACGCGATGGGTTTGCGGCGGATCCGGGATCGATCCGTTGGAAGACTTCGACCGTGGAAGTGGCGCGTTCGGGCGATTTGGCCTACGAACACGGGCGCTACACGTATACGACGCCGCAAAAAGACGGTACGAACAAAATACAAACGGGGAACTACCTGTTGGTGTGGCGGAAGCCGCCCGGCGGCGATTGGAAGATCGCGGTAGATACGGACAGCGCAGACCCGCCGCCGGCATCACCTACGCCGCTTCCGCCATCTGCGAACTAATCCACGCGATTGACATCCTCCTTTTCCTAAAGGAAGAGGATTCCTACAGCAGAGGCGGCGTTTTTCATCCGCTTGCTTCGGTGGGTTCCTGGGCTGAGTGCCTTACGGCGCGGCTCATGTCTCCACAGGCGTTACTTTTGGGCGGTCCGCCCATAGGTCTTTCGACGGAGTGGGTTTTAAGATGGCCACAAAGCAAAGGCAAGCCTTATATCCTCGGCCTAAACGCCGAGGCTTTACGGTCTAAGTACGGTAAATTTAGAGCGCGAACTTGCCTGTGTAAACGACGCGGGATTTAGGTTTGAATCGACACTTAGTCACGTCCGAACGCCGTTAGCGCCATCACGATTCGCCTCAAGCGAGGTTCTAACGGCAAGTCCTGAGAAACGCTCTTACCGACGAAGTGAAGTTTTACGTCAAATGGATTCAAGAGGGAGTGAAACTCCTCTTGGTTATTGGTGAAAACAATTCCATCGCCGAGTTGCAAGCCATTTCCGGCGATTCACTCCTAGTTGAATCGGCCATGAAGGAGTTGAGTTCGCCGAAGAGAAAGGCGGAGAGAAAGATGCTCCATGCGTGAGAATGGCTGCCCACTCGCGCCCTGCGTAGCAAACCTCCTGGAGGACGAGATACGCTAGCGCAAATTATTGACGAGCATGATGTTGGAGTTGCTTTCGTCCCTTTGGGAATAGAGCATGTATCGGCGGTCGGGAGAAATGGATATGCCTTCGTCGAGGTCCTTGTCCGCTCGGAAGACTTCTCGCGTATGCTGCGTGGCAAAATCGTAAAAGCAGATACTTCGCGGATTGTCCTGGGGGGTGAAGTAGATGCCGTCCGGCATGAGCGCCCACCGGGTTCGATCGGAAATTTTGGCCATTCGCGGTACTGGTTGCGGCGTCACACCAGGGCGGTCCAACGCCAGCACCATGATATGCGCATCGACAAACCTGGACGGAAAGTACAGCACCTTGCTGTCGGCTGACTCAATCGCCGTCGTCAACTCCGGCGACCCCACCAGAAGAGTCGCGTCCCCTCCTCCCGCCGGGCACCGGTAGAGCTGATGAACATTTCCTTCGTAACCGAGAAAATAGATCCACTTTCCGTCATGCGACCAGTAGGGATACTCTATCTCCGGCACAGCAGTCTTCAGTTTGCGGGCCACGCCATCCGATATATCTGCCGTATAGACGCCCATGAGACCGTCAGGCCCCAGCTCCGCGAACACAATCTTCGTCGAATCCGGCGACCAACGGGGAAAACCGGCGGATCGCTGCGAGATCTGTACCAGGTTAGTTCCATCGCTATCCGCGATCCAAACACTCCACGTTCCGGATCGGTACGAATCGAATGCTACGTGCTTGCCGTCCGGCGAATATTGGCCATCGTTTTGTGGCCGCGTGGAGCTATAAATCTGCCGCGCGTGAGCTTCGGGATGTTGCAAGTCTTTTCTCCAGATGCCCATATGGGTTTCGGTCTTGCTGAATGCCAATTTGTGAGCCTGGTTAGAGAGCGTAGGCCACGCTCCGGCTGTCACCGGAAGTTTGTGCACTTCGCCGTCACTCACGCGGATTTCGTATAGTTCGGTACCGTCCGCACCCTCGAGAGTTTCCTTCGAAACTATCAAAGACTGATCATCCGCGCTCCAAGCCATTCCCCGGACAAAATTATTGCAGCCTGACACGGGGTTCGACACCATCGTGGTGAGCGACCGCCTGGACTTGCCCTCGAGAGCGGAAACCACAAACTCGAGGCTGGCGGTGCTGTGGACGCACACCAGAACCAGTTCCCGGCCGCTATGCGAGAAAGTCAGGAATCCCTCGTGTTGGCAGGACGGGTCATGCGAAAATTCGTGACTCTCGAGAGTCACAACGTTCAGCAGGAACGCGCGGTCGCCGGGTTGGCTGTTTTCCGTATCGGAATATGCAATCCATTTTCCGTCGGGCGACCAGCTGAGCGGAGCCGCATCGTCGCCGGGAGTATGGGTAGCAATTAGTTTACGTTCCGGCCCTCCCAGCGCGGCTACAACGTAGATGCCGTTGTCGTCGCCCGCCAGGCGGTGAAATGCGATCTGTGTTCCATCGGGCGACCACACCGAACTAATCCAATCCGAAGGATGGTTGGTCAAACGCAGCAGGGTTTCGCTGCCGATCGCCTTCACATACAAGTCATATCCCGCCTTTCCGGTGCGATTGCCCGTGCCGTTGTCCCAAGCGAAAGCAATCCGTGAGCCATCGGGCGAAAACGAGGGAGTTGTTTCCAGCCCCGGGTGCGAAGTGAACGGAACAGCCACCATCGGCTCGAAATCAGCCTGAGAATTGACGGCTTTGCGAAACCGCCACACGAACAGAAGCACAGCCGCCGCAACGACCGCTAGCGCTGCCAGGCCAAGGGTCCACCTTCGGCCGGACCACGCTCTTGCCGCAGGAACTGGCACGAGTTCCGCAGATTCCTGGGCCTCCGGAACGGTTAGGGCCACGGGAGGTCCTGGCCTGATTTTACCGATGAAGCGGTAACCGCGCTTGGGCAGCGTTTCGATCCAGCGGGGGTGATCCGCGGACTCGTGCAGCGCGTCGCGCAAACGATTTACCGCGGCGTTCAGGCCGTGTTCGAAATCAACAAAAGTATCCGCGGGCCAGAGCAAGGACCGCAGTTGTTCGCGAGTGACCAGGTCGCCGGGATGGTTCAGGAGCAATTTCAGGACTTGAAAGGACTGAGCGGGAACACGTATGCGCTTGCCGCTGTTATGCAATTCCTGCGTGAGTAGGTCGGCCTCGAAGGGGCCAAACCGCACTTTCGCCGATCCGTTCGCGACTGCTGGAGGCATGGAACACCTGATTTGCGGAAGAGATTAGCACATCGAGTCCGAAAGGGTTACGAGGAATCGAGATTCCCGCAAGCTGTCTGTCCTCTTTGCGCTAGGGTGTGACACTTTTGTGATGGCAATGTCACCCCGCTGGCATTGCGATTGATCGTCATTCCATTACATTCGCAACCTGCCGGCACCGTTCCGGGAAAGTTCTGAACGGGCGGCTCGCGACCCTCCGCCAAAAACAAAGGGAGTCTCCCGCAGGCGAGTGGCGGCTAACACACAAAATGGCGAGGAGAAAACGAATGAGAGTGGCGCGAGTGCTGGCACGGTGTATTGCGAATCGGCCGAGCAGCCCGAAAACTTAGGCGCCACCGGCAAATGTGAGCGTCTTTGCAACCTGTCTGAATAATTCACGGGGACTGAGATTTGGACCCCTTGCCCCATCGGGTCCAGTTGCAGACTCAACGGGTTCCGAATCCTTTGGCCTGTTGATATGCCAGCGCGTCCGGCAGCCGAAATGACCGGGGCGGGCAACGACGGAAGGAGAAAAACAATGCGGAGAAATCGAAAACTGCCAGAGGTAACGCCGTTGCTGGCGGCCTTGCTTGCGAGCCTTTTCTTCGTTGGCACCGCACACGCCCAGTCCAACGACAGGCGCGGCCTGGCAAATTCCGACCGGCAGAGCGACTTCACGATTTTCGACACGGTTGCGCATGCCCCGTCCCCTCCATCCGACTTGCCGAAGGGCAATGTCGGAGAGAATGCAAGCGCCGTTTCCGTTCGCGAGCTGACTATCCCGGATAAAGCCCGGGAGGCTTACGACAAGGGAATTCGGCAGGCGGACGCCGACGACTGGGTCGGCAGTGTCCCCAACTTTCAGCGCGCAATCAAGTCTTTCCCGGCATACTACGAAGCGTACTCCGGCCTGGGGGTGGCGGAGGTATACCTACAGAGTTGGAACGAGGCGGAAGCGTCGTTTCGCAAGTGCATCGAACTCAGTGGCGGGACGTTCGCTGCGGCGCACTTTGGGCTGGGCCTGGTTCTATCCCACCGGAAGCAGTTTCCCGAGGCAGAGGCGATGATTCGCGAGGGTATCCAACTCGATCCCGCCGACGCCAGCGGCCACTTTTCCTTGGCATGGGTCCTGCACACGATGGGGCGACTCCCGGAGGCGGAGCTGAGCGCGCGCGAAGCGATACTTTGCAAACCGACGTTCCCGGACCCCTATCTACTCCTCGCGCAGATTCATCTCGACCAGGGAAATCTCTCCTCGGAGATCGAAGATCTGGATGGCTACCTTAAGGTTGATCCTCATGGTCCCCTAAGTGCCCGAGCCAGAGCCGCCCTCGCCGACGCCGAACGCAGCTTGGCCAAGGAAAGCGCTGCCGCGCGCCAAAACCCCTGAGTGCTTTGGTGCACCACGGTATCTCTGCCCGGCGCATCGATACCTGAGAACCCTTGCCACGGTAGGTCCCTGAATAACTGGCGCCTCACGAATATGGCCCGCCATTTTTATATCCGATCAGCCCCGTGTGCGATTTTATGTAGCGACAGGCATCGTCACCACTAGTCTCTGGAACGAGCATCAACCGCCCTGCGAAAACGACGAGGAATGCTAGTGGTTTCATTAACGAAAATCATAACGCAACAGGCGTGATCACGAGTTTTGCCGGTTACTTGTGATAACGCGATTTATCGTCAACTACCCGATAGGCGGCCTCGTCGAAGCTGGGCAATATCACTTTCCACCCCACGCCCATCTCCCACGTCATGTGCAAGCTGCTTATCATATCCGTAATACGAATGAGATCTGAAAAAAGACTCATCCCTTGAACAGCGAAGAGATTGCCGTGTTGGGCGTAACGACTTGTGTACTCTACCGCGCATTACGAGAGCCTAAGCAGCGAATTCCATTTAGATTTGTGCGACAGTCCATGAATCACAAACGCTTGTTTACAGTTCTGTTGGCCGTGCTTTCTGGGAGCGCGGGCAACCTAAACTCGTCTCCCGTTATGGCAGAAACTAGAGTTCGGACTGAAGTCCTGCCGGACAAATTAAGTGACCGTGACTTCTGGACGATGCTGAACGAGTTCTCGGGGCCGGGCGGCACCTTTGTGTCGGATAGCATCATCTCCAACGAAATTGAGTCTCAGCGCGTCATCCCACTGTTGCCGCAATGAAAAAGTCTATTAATTCAGTGCGCTGGAACATTGTCGCCCTGCTCGCCGGGTTCAGCTTCGTTAGTTATGTGGAGCGGATGAACATCTCCGTGGCAGCGAAATTCATGATGCCTGCCTTTTCGCTTACCCAAGTCCAGATGGGCCAAGTATTCAGCAGTTTCTTGCTCGGATATGCCTTATTTCAAGTGCCTGCAGGGTATTTGGGGGATCGTTACGGTCCTCGCCTTATCTTAACGGCGGCGGCTCTGACCTGGGCTGTAACGACCTTATTGACAGGCTTGCTGCCCGGCCTAGTCGTCGGCGGTACCTTAGGCGTGTTGTTAACGCTTGTGGTTGTGCGGTTCCTGCTCGGAGTCGGAGAGGCCGCCACTTATCCTGTCGCAGCTCGAGCGATTGCTAGTTGGATTCCTGCCACGGAATGGGCTTTTTCAAATGCGATAGTGGTCGCTGGACTATCGGCGGGTTCGGCGGTGACGCCCCCGCTGATTTCCTGGCTGATGATTAGCGTCGGGTGGCGCGCGTCGTTCTACGTCAGTTCGGTACTCGCTTTAATGGTCGCAATTTGCTGGATGCAGTATTCGACAGACCATCCTCGGAAACACCCACGGATCAGCCAAAGGGAATTGTCGCTGATCCTTTCGGGTCAGCCAGATCAAAGTCCCATCCCCGCGAAATCCCCTTCTTGGGTCAATTTGTTGCGTGATCGAAATCTCTTACTCATATCGCTTAGCTATTTTTTCGACGGTTATGTGCTCTACATATTTGTTTTCTGGCTCTACACATATCTCGTAGATGTTCGGGGATTCAGTATTCTCGGCGGAGGAATCTTTGCGAGCCTGCCTTTCATTGTCTCGAGCGTTCTGACGGTAACGGGCGGCGTGCTGTGCGACTGGCTCTCAGCGCGAGTGGGGCGACGCTGGGGATGCCGGGCCATCGCGATCACTGGTTTCAGCCTTTCCGCTATCTTCCTTTTCCTCAGTGCGGGCGTACGCAATCCGTATACAGCCATTGCAGGTTTGGCGTTGAGCGTTGGCTTCGTCCAATTCACGGAAGGCGCGTTTTGGTCAGCCGCGATCAGTGTTTCGGGCGTACATGCTGGCGCAGCCACGGGAATCATGAACATGCTTGGGAACTTGGGCGGCGTTGCTTCTACGGCGATGGTTCCCATTTTAGTGAAACATTTTGGATGGATATTTGCTTTGGGTAGTGGATCGGCTCTCGCGGCCATCGGCGGAATGCTCTGGCTGGGAATCCAAGCGGACCGGCCGCTCGAGCTTGCAGAGAAAAGAGGGTAGTCGAAGAGGACAAATTCATGCTGAAACAGGTGATCCAGCCCAAAGGCCTTCGGCCTTTTTCCGCGCTGGTTACGATCTTCCAGGCAACATCCTGAACGCGAACTTGACGGGCACGCAGGGAAGCATCCACGGTACGAGGCCCGAGAACCGCACCAACGTTCGCCAGCGCGGCTCTGGATTTTTCGAGCGACGCGCCGGGCCCTGCGGCTTACGTTCTAGGCTTACGGAACTCGAACGATCGGCAGACATGACTTGGACACATCGGATTCTTGTTGCGAGGACCGACTCAGAAGAACAATCTAGTGGGCCAATCGATTTCCGGGGAGGATGCGAATGAGCGGTCATCCAATTTTCGTGTTTTTCGGTGGTACCCGAAAAGAATTTCGAATAATTCAGAGCATGGTCGCCGGCTTCGCGCTATTGCTGTGTTTCGCCATGCCCGCGAACGCACAAAGCTCCCAGGTTGTCACCATTCATTGCGGGCGTTTGATCGATGTGCGCTCGGAAAAGCCCATGGTCAATGCAACGATCATCGTGCGCGACGGCCGTATCGACAGCATCGGCACAGATGTCGCCGTTCCGGCCGGAAGCCAGAACATCGATCTCAGCCATGCCACCTGCCTTCCGGGTTTGATGGACCTGCACGCGCACATTCTGTTTAATCCCGCCCGAGGCACCGATGACAACTACCTGTTGGGATCGAGCGCGTATAAAGCTCTACACGGATTGAAGCGTGCGCAGCAGGAACTGTCCGAAGGATTCACCACGCTTCGCGATCCCAGCGATTTTGATAAATATTTTGCGCTAGTGGAGATTCGCGACGCCATTGCGCGCGGCGATTTCACGGGTCCGCGCATGTTTGTGGCGCCTCACGCCTTGACCTCCACCGGCGGCCACGCGGACCTGAACGATATCGCTCCGGACGTCGATACCATCGCGTTTGGAAAAATTGTCAGTGGTCCGCAATCCATGCGCGAAGCCGTGCGCGAAGAGATCAAGTATGGAGCGGACTGGATAAAGGTTTACGTTTCCGGTGGCGTAATGTCCGCACATGACGATCCGCGCGTTCAAACCTTCACCGATGAAGAAATTCAGGCCGCGGTAGATGAAACCCACCGGCTGCGGAAGAAAATNACGGTTCACGCCATCGGCACGGACGCCATCAAGGAATCCGTGCGCGCCGGCGTCGACTCCGTCGAACATGGCCTGCTGATTGACGACGAAACGATTCGCATGATGAAGGACAAGGGTACCTATCTGATCCCCACGCTTTACGTTTTGAATTACATCGTGGAAGAAGGTCCCAAGATGGGCTTCCCCCAAGCGAGTATCGACAAAGGCAAGGCCATGATTGCCGAACGCGACCGCCACCTTCGTGCCGCCTTTGCCGCGGGAGTGAAGATTTGTTTTGGCAGCGACACCATCTTCGACGAGCAGTTCGTGCCTCGCGAATTTCCTTTGCTTGTGAGCCTTGGTCTCACTCCCTTCCAGGCCATTCAAGCGGCGACCATCAATCCCGCCACCCTGCTCGGAATTGACAAGGAAACCGGCACTCTCGAGGCCGGCAAACAGGCCGACATCGTCGCCGTGGAACAGAATCCCCTCGAGGATATCCACGCGCTGGAGCATGTGAAGTTTGTCATGAAGGGGGGAACAGTCGTGCGTAACGATTTCTAGGTTCGTTCATATTCGTGGCACTCGTGAGGACATCCGTGGGACTCGCCTGCTTCAGCTCAAAAGGCATCTGGCCCGGCGGGGCAAATGCGTCCTCGG
>JGI12648J13191_1000045_pt1 | contig 15565 bp, 5 predicted proteins | sample BlaSpr_A8_OM1_O1_FD_13191 | JGI IMG/M metagenome (IMG submission 13191)
TTGCGATACAGACGTTCTGTCAGGGGGCGACGACTGCTACGGGAATTGCGCCTCCGGCGGGAGGAATGGGGGGAGGGCTCGGCGGCGGGAATGGGTTGCTGCTGGTCTCGATGATGCTGGGCGGGGCGGTGTGGACGTTCGGGCGGAAGCGGCGGGTGGCCTTGACGTTTGCAACATTGTTGCTGGTGGCATTGGGGTCGGCGGCTTGCAATAGTTTGCCGACGGGGCCGAATGGAGCAACGCCGGCGGGGACATACAGTTTGTCTTTGACGACAACTTTGAATGGGCAGACGCAGACTTTGTCGAACTTTTTGACTTTGGTGGTGAAGTAGGGCAGGCGTCGAAACCAAAGGTCGGCTGAGGGCGCAGAGAAAACCTGCGGCGACGGCGTGCCCGGTTCGAAGAAGCCGAACCGGCCGCTTCAAATTCAACCTGCAACAACGGCTGGCAGTCTGACGACTGCCGCTACAAACTCAAAAGCAAATTCAACTTCAACTATGTCTGCCTAAAGGCGGCCGCTACAAAATCAAGAACAAATTCAACGGCAACTATAATCTCGATAGCGCCCGCCTCTGAAAAGCACGCGGCCTAAACTGCGCGGGCGCAATCTGGCGGGAAGCGTCGTAGGTGGAGCGGCATGGTTCCGTGGCCGGGTCAACATTGACCGGTGGGTGAGTTGTTTGCCAGGCTGTGCTGCCTGTGGCTTCCCAGTTGCACTATTAAGGTAACGTCGTCGGGGGGTCCTCGTAGAGGCGCTACGCTGATCAGGCCTTAAGTATTGTGCGCACATGAAGATGCGCGTCGATGGCACCCCTCCGCGGGTTGGGTGGTGCGGGGGGATGCGCAAAATTTTGCACTTGTATCCCTATTGTTTGCCGCCGGAGGAAATATGCCGCTAAGGCGCATGGCGAGACGCGCGTCGGGACTGATGATTTTAGGGATTTGTATGCAATTTGCGAGCGTTCTGCTGCAGGGCGGATTGTCCGCGCAGACCGCGTCGCAGGCCGGCGATGGCAGCGGAGTGAGCGCGCAGGACAACGAGAAACTGGCTGCGAGCGCGATTAAATTGCCGCTGTTTTTTGAAGCTAACGAAGGGCAGACGGATCCGAGCGTGCGATTTCTGACGCGCAGCGGCGGCTACACGATGTTCCTGACGCCGACCGAGACGGTGCTGGTGGAGGGAAAGAACGGGAGCGCAGGCGGCGAAAAATTCGGGAAGGGATTTGCAGCGTTTCACGCGGACGCGAAAAATTCCAATCAGCCCGTGCTGCGGATGGAATTGCTGGGAGCGAATTCCGCGCCGGAATTTCAGGGATTGCAGGAGCTGCCAGGGAAAGTGAACTACCTGATCGGGAAGAATGAGGCGACTTGGCACAGGGGCGTCGCGCTATTTTCCGAAGTGCAGGTGGCGAAAGTTTATCCGGGCGTGGATTTGCTGTTTCACGGCGACCAGCGGCAATTGGAATACGATTTCGTAGTTGCGCCGGGCGCGGATCCCAGCCGGATTGGATTCAAAATTCTCGGGGCGAAAAAAATCGAAATTGACGCGAACGGAAATTTGGTTTTGCACACTCCGGATTCCGAATTCGAAATGCGCAAGCCGGTGATCTATCAGGGCGAAGGGGCGAGCCGCAACGAAGTGCGGGGCAAGTTCGTACTGAGTGCGAAGAACGAAGTGCGTTTTACGCTGGGGCCATACAATCACGCCGAGAAGTTGGTGATTGACCCGGCGATTGACTACGCGACATTCCTGGGCGGCGCCGGTACCGAGACTTCCGAGGCGTTAGCAGTGGATTCGTCCACTCCTGGTGCGCCTAAGATTTACACGACGGGCTTCACAAACGACATTACAAGTTTCCCCGAGGGCGGCAACCGTATCAACAACCCCACCGTGGCGCAAAATATGTATATATCCGAGATCGATCCGACGAAAACCGGATCGGCGTCGCTGGTGTATTTGACTTTCATAGGAGGCAGCACGCCGTTTGCAAGCTCCGGCCTGACGACTTGCGGAACTCAGGCCGAGTGGCTGGCGCTGGATGAGAGCCAGGGCGCGTCGCTGGTGGAACCAGTAATAGGAGGTGCGACGAACTGCGCGGATTATCCCGGCTCGTTCATTACGCCGAACGTGACTGGCACCGGGGCAGACGCTGTGGCGGCGGTGGTGACGCGGCTCGCATTCACCGGGATGTCCATTGACACGTCGGTTTTGCTGGGCGGCAACGGTCAAATGTCCGATCCGTACGTGTTTGTGGACACAACGGGAAATGTGCTGGCGACGGGAGGTTCGGCTTCGACCAACTTGCCGACGACGACGGGCGCCTACTTCATGACGTTCAATAACGGCGCGACGGGAACATTCGACGATTGCTACACCGCGAAGCTCCAGCGGTCCGGCCTGACACCGGTATATTTCAGTTATTTGAACATGGGAGCTGGGAGCGTTGCTGGGCAGCAGGAGGCCGTGTGCGGCGGCGTGATTGATTCAAGCAACCCGAATATTTTGTATTTCGGCGGAAATACGTTTTCCACGGTGGCGTTTGCAGGCGCACCGACGAACGTGCTGGGCTTCCAGCCGACTTTTCAGGGAACGGAAGATGCGTTCCTGATGAAGTTGGATATTAGCAAGAGCGGGGCCGCGGCGCTGCAATATGCCACATACATCGGAGGGGGCGGCACGACGGAAGTGAACACGGGTGCGCATCAACTGGGCACCGGAATGGCGGTGCTAGCGGGGCGCACGACTTCGAACGGCACGACGAACGCGCCGAACATTCCGCTGGGGAATTCGCTGCCAGGCGGGGGCGCGAATGCGGCGGCGGGAACGGGCGGAGAGACGGGCTTTGTGATGGTGATGGACACGACGAAGAGCGCTGGGGCGAGCCTGGTGTCTGGAAGTTATTTTGGCGGCAGCAGTGGCAATGATGAGATACGCGCCTTGGGGTATGACGCGCTGATTCCGAACGGGTTTTATATCATCGTCGGCGGAGCAACCGGCTCCACGGATTTTCCTACATCGCATCCGTTTCAGGCGGCGCTCTCCGGGACGCAAGACGGCTTCGTTGCGGCGTTCTTTATTACACCGACCACAGCAGTGACGGAGTTTTCCAGCTACATCGGCGGCGGAGCTGGTGAAGAGGTTTCGGGCGTGGATATCGATTCGAACCACGCGATCTATGCCACCTCATCCACGAGCACCGGAAGCTTTTTCGGGAACACGAATCCGGCCACGACGGTGAATGGTTTTCAGACGACGTGCACCAGTTGCGCTACCGCCGGCGCGGCGTCGGACGCTACGATCTTTGCGCTGACCAGCGCGGCTTCGGCGACGTTCACCGCTCAGATCCTGGCGAACTCAACGACGGTAGCAATGGGCAGCACAGAGCAGCTCAACGTGCTGGCAACTTACAATGATGGAACTTTTCAGGATTTGACGACCCGGGTCACGTGGGCTTCTTCCAACCCGTCGGCGGCAACGGTCAGCAGCAGCGGATTGGTGAGCGCGGTGGGCGCTGGAATGGTGACGACAATTAGTGCAACGCTTACCGGTACAACGATTCCGAGCGTAACGATCACGGTGCCAGCGGTGACGGGATTCACGTTTAATTTGGTCCTGGAAGGAACTGCGTTCGGGACCGTGACCGACCAATTGGGACAAATTAATTGCACGAACAACACCGGGCAGGGCGCGACCGGAACGTGCAACACGACGTACCCGGGCGGCACGCAAGTGATATTGACGCAGACCGCGAATCCCGGTTCGGTGTTTGCGGCGTGGGGCGTGGCGATTGGCGATGCGACGTGTGCGGGGGCCACGGCCACCTGCACGTTTACGGTGGACGCGCAGAACGAGATTACGGCGACGTTCAACAACGGGACGGGAAATTTTGCAGTGAACGTGATTCCTGGGGCGAATGCGACGGGAGGAGGAACGGTAACCGGGAACATCGGCGGGACGGGCACGATTATTGATTGCGTGTTGAGTGGCACTGCGACGCCGACGGGAGTTTGCTCCCAGAGCATCTTAAGCGGGTCCATTACGACGCTGACGGCGGTGCCGAACACGACATCGAATTTCTCCAGTTGGAGCACGCCGCCGTGTGTGGTGCCGGCAGGGCAACCGGCAAAGTGCGCGGTGACGATGAGCAAGGCGCAAACCGTGACGGCGGTGTTTACCGCGCAGACGAGCAGTTTCACGGTGGCGCTGACGGGTAACGGGACGGTGACGAGCACTTCGTTGCCGACGGTCACGCCGGAAATTGATTGCGCGAATCCGGCGCCGCCCAGTGCGTGCGCGACGAACTTTGCGGCCGGCACATCGGTAAGCTTGACTGCGACTCCGGGGACGGGCTATTCGTTCAGCAGCTGGACGGCGGGACCATGCATCGGCACGAGCGCGACTACCTGCGCATTCGTGGCGGGAAACACCACTGCAACCAGCGCGACCGCCCTCTTCACGATCAACAATTATCTGCTCACGGTGAATCGAGCCGGGATCGCTGGAGGAACCGTTACCGGACTGGGCGGTGGGATCAGCTGCGGGCCAGCCGCCGGAATCGCCAACTGCTCGATAAACACGGCGTTCAACACGGCGGTAACGTTGACGGAAACGCCACCGAGCGGCGGCACATTTAGCGGCTGGAACGGGACGCCGAGTGCGTGCGCGGCTTCCGGCGCGACTTGCACGTTCAACATGCCGGCGGGACCGGAAACGGTGACGGCGACGTTTGCGACGGTCGTTGCGGGGGCGCCGGCGCTGACGATCAGCAAGAGTCACGTAGGCAACTTCGCACTGGGCGATAGCGGAGACACCTACACGGTGACGGTCTCGAACACGGCTGGCGCTGGCCCGACGAACGGAACAGTGACGGTGACGGACACGATTCCAGCGGGATTGACGCTGGATTCGATGGCGGGGACGGGCTGGACGTGCGCCGCGGGGAGCAACCTTTGCACGCGCAGCGACGTGCTGGCGGCGGGAGCCAGCTATCCGGCGATTACGGTGACGGTGGATGTGTCGGAAGATGCGACATCCCCGCAGGTGAATTCGGTGACAGTTTCCGGTGGTGGATCGGCGTTGGCAACGGCGACGGATTCGACGGTGATCCTGGGCGGTGAGACAACGCAGGTAATCGTGGCGGATTTCGGCGGAGACTACGCCTACGCGGACGGAATTGATGACAAGCAGCGGATTGACGGGAAGACGCCGCCGCTGCAAATCTTGCTGACGAACACTTCAACGACGCAGACCGTGAATTTCACCGGCGTTTCTGCGGACAATCCTGCTTACACCGTGGGAACGACTTGCAGCGCGCTCGCGCCGGGGCAGACTTGCAAGGTCACCGCCAGTTTTACAGCGACGACCGCTTGCCAGAATCAATTCGCGGACATCACCGTGCAGGACAACGACCCAGGAGGGAACCTGGTGCTGGAGGTGAATGGATTCGGCTCGGATACGGCAGTCCAGGTGAATGACCTGACGAATCCAGCCCTTAGCGCACAGGCGCTGGCGCAAAGCCTAGTAGGTTCAGGAGTGACGATCAGCAACGCTACATACACCGGTTCGGCGCGCGCGGCGGGGAATTTCAGCAGCGCTACGAACATTTTCGGCTTCACAAGCGGGCTGGTGCTGAGCAGTGGCTCGGTGCGAAATGTGGTGGGCCCGAATTGCGTTTCTGGAAGCGCCTTGGCTGCCAACGACAACGGCGATTCCGGTATCTCCGTCGATAACGTCCAGCCGGGCGACACGGACCTGTCGAATCTCGCGGGCGGGCTAACGGAAGACGCGGCCGTTCTGGAGTTCGATTTTGTGCCTACGAGCACAAGTCTCTCTTTCCAGTACGTGTTTGCTTCCGATGAGTACAACGAGTTCGTTGGTGACTTTAACGATGTGTTCGGATTCTTCCTGACCGCGCCGGATGGCTCGCCAGTAAACATCGCGCTCATTCCTGGCACGAACCTGCCAGTCTCAATCAACAACGTGAATGGCGGGAATCCGCTGGGGACGAATCCAGTGAATCCTCAGTTCTATATCAACAACGAGTTCCTACCGGCCGCGGCGCCGCTGGATACGGAAATGAATGGCTTGACAACCGTGTTTACGGCGCAGGCGACGGTCGTTCCGGGGCAGACATATCACATCAAGCTTGCCATCGCGGACGAGTCCGACCATTTGTACGATTCAAACGTGTTCGTGCAGGCAGGGAGTTTGTCCAGCGCGAACGTGACGGCGAATCCGACGTCGCTTACTTTCGGGAGCCAGGCGCAGGGGACGACGAGCGCATCGCAGCCGGTGGTGATCGCGAATGTGGGCACGACGACCGTCACGATCACGAACGTCGCCGCGAGCTCAAATTTTGGCGAGACGAACGCTTGCCCGACGACGCTTGTGAGCGGCACAGGCACGGGGTCGAGCTGCACGGTGAACGTGACGTTTGCGCCGACCGTAACGGGAGCGCTGAGCGGGTCTGTGACGGTGACGTACACGAACGCAGGTAGCGCGACGCCGCAAACGACGACGATTTCACTGACGGGTACGGGAACGCCGGCGACTGGCGGAGCAATCACGGTCGCACCGACATCGTTGACGTTTGGATCGCAAGCGCTCGCGACGACGAGTGCGCCGTTAAGCGTGACGGTGACGAATAACAGCACGGCAGCGGTCAGTTTCAGCGGGTTCACGATTACGGGCGCGAATGCTGGGGATTTTGCGGTGCCAGCGGCTGCGTCCGGCGCAGCGTGCAGTAGCACGGGAACATTGGCGGCGGGAGCGAGTTGCACGATTAATGTGCTGTTCACGCCGGGTGCTGCCGGAGCGCGGACAGCGACGTTGAACATTGCTGATAATGCGACGGGAAGTCCGCAGATGGTGGCATTGAGCGGGACGGGCGTGACTTCGTCGGTGATAATTACGGTGGCGCCGGGAGGATCTACGACGGCGACGACGGTGTCAGGCGGGACGGCGTATTACGGGTTGCTGATAACGGGAGCGCCGGGAGTGACGGGGACGGTGCAGCTGGGATGTGTGCCGAATTCGGCGTTGATCACTTGCAAGGTGATACCGGCGACGGTGACGTTGAACGGGTCGACGGTTGAGGTGGCGTTTGCGATACAGACGTTCTGTCAGGGGGCGACGACTGCTACGGGAATTGCGCCTCCGGCGGGAGGAATGGGGGGAGGGCTCGGCGGCGGGAATGGGTTGCTGCTGGTCTCGATGATGCTGGGCGGGGCGGTGTGGACGTTCGGGCGGAAGCGGCGGGTGGCCTTGACGTTTGCAACATTGTTGCTGGTGGCATTGGGGTCGGCGGCTTGCAATAGTTTGCCGACGGGGCCGAATGGAGCAACGCCGGCGGGGACATACAGTTTGTCTTTGACGACAACTTTGAATGGGCAGACGCAGACTTTGTCGAACTTTTTGACTTTGGTGGTGAAGTAGGGACCTGTGAGGCGGCGGTTTCAGGATGAAGGCGCGGTTCGGAGTTGCGCCCCAATGCAAGGCAGACGCTTAGGGCGCGGGAGTGATGTCGAAGAGGTGAGCTTGGAAGGGGTCGCGGCGGATGAACAGGCCCAGGTCGTGGAGCTCTTGGCCGGTGCGATTGTAGCGGACATTGTTTAGTTCGTCGTTGAAGATGTAATTTTGCTGGGGCGAGACGCGGTCGGCGAGCCGGACGCGTCCTTGCGAAGCGTAAGCTGCCAGATTAACCGCAATTATTTTCCACGCTTTCGGTGAGCGCCATTCGTAGACGAGCAGGGCGTCGGTGGGAGCATCGCCTTCCGGGGCGACATCGAGTAGATTCCATTTTCCTTCGTGAAAAACATCCTGCCTGGTGATGCGCAAAATCTTCTGGAAGAAATTTGTGCTGATGGGATCGGGCGGCTCGCCGGCGGCGATGCGCAGAGTGACGGGCAGGTGAATGCGGCGGCCTTCGAGTTCGCCTTGGTGGTAGAAGCGGATGCCGGGGAGGGTGCCGAGCAGTGTGCCGTCGGCGGCGAGACGATCGTTCGGGAAAACTATGGGGCGGCGCTGTTCGTCGTGATTTTCCATGAAGCGGGCGAAATCGCTTTGGCGTTCGGGGACGCTCGCGATGCGCTCGCGGATTTGCGAGATGTTGTGGTCGCGGAGCGCGTCGTAGAGAATTTTGTCGTAGGAGTAGGAAAATCCTAGATCGAGGAGGCGTTGTTCGGTGCCCCAGTAGGCTTCGGCGAGGAGAGTGAGGTTGGGGACGGCGGCGTGGGCTTCGGTCCAGAATTCTTTTTCGGGCGTGGGGGTGTCGCCGAGCAGGTGGCGCCAGTTAGCGTTGAAGATGTCGCTGAGTTGGAGCATGGCCATGTCGCAGCGAATGCCATCGCAGTGTGCGGCGATGGTGCGCAGGTCGTCGAGCTGGGCGGCGCGGAGGGCAGGATTGAAATGATTGAGTTGAGCGACGTCTTGCCAGGGCGGAAAGTAGGGATCTTTGGCGAGGGCGATGTATTGCGGGGGCTGCGTGGTGGATTGAGCGTAGTAGAGCGAGGGATTCTTCTGGAATTCTTCCGCAGAGGCTTGGACGTAGAAGTCGGGATGCTCGCGCGTCCAGGGATGATCGAGGGCGGTGTGGTTGCCAACGAAGTCCAGGAATAGCGCGATGCCGCGGGCGCGCAATTTTTCGCGGGCAGCATCGAGGGCTTGCCAGTTGCCGATGCGGGGGTCGGGGGCGTAGGCGGTGACGGCGTAAGCGGAGCCGATGACGTCTTCAGGCTTCCAGCCGGGGAGGGCGAGACTGAACTGTGCGACATTCGCGGGATTTTCTACGTTCATGCGGCGGGAGATGGGGCTGCGTTGCCAGACACCCATTAGCCAGATGATGTTGAAGCCTGCGTTTGCGAGCGCGTCCCATTCGGAGTCGGGGACATCGGCGAGGGTGATATTTTTTTTGAGCCGGGCTGAGAGTTGTTCGAGCCAGGTCCAGGTGTTGATTTCGTAAAGGTGGGGATGGGAGGGCGATGGGAGGTTCGGCTGTGTGGGCATCGGATTTAGATTAGTTGGGAGGTGCGCGGCGTGTCAATCGAAGGCCGGATGGACCAGAGAGTTGACAGTTGAAAGTTGAGAGGCAGCGGTTGCCGGCGCGAGCGGGCGGTGCGGTGTTGGGTTGGAAGATGACGGCAGCGGCTAGTGGTTTGTGGCTGGCGGCTGGAAAAAGACGATGCACAGTGGCGGCGATGGGGGGCCGGGCGGTTCATAGACAAATGCGGGGATTAATGACACATTGTTTTGGCGGAATGGTGGGGCGGCTGGCTTGGGTCTAACAGTTAGGAGGAACACGATCATGCTAAAGCGTGCGATGCTGGCGGGATTTGCGGTGGTGTTTGCGGTGGGGTTGTCCGTGGCGGGGCAGGACAGCGCGGTGAAGAGTGGCTCCTGGTCTGGCGTGATCACGAACGATATGTGCGGGGCGAAGGACGCAAACGCCTCGAAGGCTGAGTGCACGGCGAAGTGCGTGAAATCGCATGGGGCGAAATATGCTTTGTATGATGAGGCGGACAAGAAAGTTTATATTCTGGAGCCGCAGGAAAAGGCGGACGGTCACGCGGGACACGAGGTGACGGTGAAGGGGACGCTGGACGGGGATACGATTCATGTTACTTCGCTGGAGATGAATACGACGAAGGGATCGTAGCGGGCGTTTCGGGATTTTCGGATTGCGTTAGGGGTCCGTCTCCGCAGAGTGCACGTCGAAAAGGGTAGGGCCGCTGGCCTTGCCCTTTTTTTTTGCGCGGACGTTTTAGGAGAGCGAACAGGTATCTCTGCCCGCGGCAGCCAGGCTTCGTTGCTGCGCTCCTCAGGATGACGTGGCGCGACTTCGCGCATCTCTTGCACATGCGCGTTCTGGTATACTGCGCGACCGCGCGGGGTGTGGACCATGATTCGCTCGCTTGGAGAGGGTGTCGGGATGAAATTTCAGAGAATAATTGCGTTGTGGGTGATGTTAGCGGCAACTGCTGGCGTCGCGCGGGCGCAGAATGCGGCGACGGTGGGGACTGCGACTGGCTCGCCGGCGGCGGGCGGGCGTGTTTTGGCGGTGGATGATTATTTTCGGATTAAGGAAGTGGGGGATCCGCAGATCAGCCCGGACGGGAAGTGGGTGGCGTACACGGTGAAGACTGCGAATTTGAAGGAAGACAAGAACCGGCGGCGGATCTGGATGGTTCCTACCGGCGGCGGGATGGCGATTGCGCTGACGGACGAAAATGAATCGTCTTCGCATCCGCGGTGGAGTCCGGACGGAAAATATCTGGCGTTTATCTCGGCGCGCGAGGAAGGCGGCGGCGACGATGACGAGGGGAAGGGCAAGAAGCAGGTGTGGGTTCTGAATCGCGAAGGGGGCGAGGCGCAGCAGCTGACGGACACGATGCAGGATGTGGACAGTTTTGCATGGGCGCCGGGTAGTGACCGGCTGGTGCTGGTGCTGCAGGACGCGTCGCCGCAGGAAATAGAGGCGGCGGAGAACAAAGCGAAGGGCAGCAAGGCGAAGCCGAAGCCGCGGCCGTGGGTGATTGACCGGATGCACTTCAAAGAAGATGAGATTGGGTATCTGGACCGGCGGCGTACGCATTTGTACGTTTTTACGATTGCGGATCACAAGCAGCGGCAGATTACCGAGGGCGATTATGATGACGACGATCCGGCATGGTCACCGGACGGGAGCAAGATCGCGTTTGCGAGCAACCGTTCGGCGCCCGAGCCGGATTTGAACTACAACAAGGATATTTGGGTGGTGGCGGCGGATAACGGGGATCAGGGGAAATCGTTGGTGCAGGTGACGACCAGTGAGGGGACGGAGGAGGCGCCGGCGTGGTCGCCGGATGGGAAATGGATTGCGTACACGACGCAGCTGGAGCCGGAGCTGTTTCAATATTCGACCATACAGATTGCGGTTTCGCCGGCAACGGGTGGCGCTGCGAATGTGCTGACGCGGAAGCTGGATCGTAATTCGACGATCCCGCGATTTTCGGCGGACGGGAAATTCATTTACTTTATCGCGGACGACGATGGAACGCAGAATTTGCTGCGCGTGCCGGCGGGCGGCGGGGAGATTACGCGGCCCATTGGCGGACGCAAGATGGTGGAAGCATATTCGCTGGGCGCGGATGGGACGGCGGTGGCGACGGCGGGAGAGCTGACGCATCCGCACGAACTTTATGTGCTGCCACCGAGCGGAGAATTGCGGAAATTGACGAGCGTGAATGATGCGCTGATGGCGGAACTGCGTTTGCCGACTGTCGAGTACGTGCATTTCAAGAGCAAGGACGGAACGACCGTGGCGGGATACTTGTACAAACCGCCGGATTATCAAGCGGGCGTGAAATATCCGACGATTTTGAAACCGCATGGCGGGCCGGTCTGGGCTTACTACGCGGAATTTAATTTCGATCCGCAACTTTATGCGGCGCATGGGTATGTGGTGCTGACGCCGAATCCGCGCGGGTCGTCGGGATACGGCGGGGATTACTGCAAAGCGATTTTTGCGGATTGGGGCCATAAGGATTTTGAAGATGACATGGCGATGGTGGATTACGCCGTGGCGCAGGGGATCACGGATCCGGATAAGTTGGGAGTGGGAGGCTGGTCGTACGGCGGGATTTCGACGAATTTTATCATCACCCAGACGACGCGATTCAAGGCGGCGATCTCGGGGGCTGGGGAATTTTTGTACATCACGAATTGGGGGCACGATTTGTATTCGCGCGATTGGGAGTACGAGTTGGGGCTGCCGTGGAAGAATCGCGAGCGGTGGGAGAAGATTTCGCCGTTCAATCGCGTGTTGCAGATTACTACGCCGACTTTGGTGATGGGCGGGGACGTGGATTGGAATGTGCCAGTGATTAATGGAGAGCAGCTTTATCAGAGTTTGCGAAGATTGGGGGTGCCGACGCTTCTGGTTGTGTATCCGGGGGAGTATCACGAGTTTTCGCGGCCGTCGTTTATTAAGGACAGATACGAGCGGTATCTATTTTGGTATGGGCATTACGTAAAGGGAGTTGGGCTGGCCGTGCCGCCGGAGGGCAAGAGCGCGGATTGATTTAAGGAGTTCCGAGACGCTACGGTTGAACGCAGATAAACAAAGATAAAGCAAAGCGAAGGTAAATCCGAGGGCAAAAGTAGAAGCAGTGAAACGAGAGGTAAGATGGCCGCTTCATCCCGAAAGGCGCGGGACGAAGCGGCCGTTACATGAGCGAGTCCAAATTCAAATACAAATTCAACGGCAAAAACGCCAGTCGGGAGATTGGCGTTCCCAGGTTATTTTGATGCGCCATCTATCAAGGCGGAGATATTGGACTTCAGTTTGCTCAGATCTTCTTCGTGCAGGTACATCATGTGGCCAGCGCCGTAGTATTCAAAGTGGATGTTGCTGCGCATACCTGCGGGCAGGAAGAGATGGTCCATGGTGTATTCGGTGGCGAAGAACGGGGTGGCCATATCGTAGAAACCGTTCTCGACTTGGACTTGCAGGTGCGGATTGGTCATCAGGGCCTGGATCAGGTCGCCGGAGACGTTGGCTGAGCCGGGGAAAAAGCCGCCGCCTTGCGGGCCGCGATGTTTCCAATCCCAATTGCTGCCGACGTCTCCGCTGAGAGCTTCGTAGGATCTTTCTTCGGTGACTTTTAATTCTTCGCGGGCGTAGCTATTGAATGCTGCTGTGAAGGCGCCGCGCACGGCGGTGTAGGACGGATCGTCTTCGGCAAATTCTGTGAGCATGTCATAGGTGGGCATGGTGTAGCGCGAATCGTAACGGCCCAGGGTGAGACCGCGGCTGCGATTTAGCTCGACGTTGAATTGGCCGAGGGTCACGCGCAGGTCGGCTTTCAGGAGATAATCTTCGCTGAGGCCGATGAAGTGCGAGAGTTTTTTCGCGACTTCGGATTTTTCGGCGGGGGTGATGTTGGTGCCTTTCATCAGCGCGGTGGCGTATTCGGTGGCGGCGAATTTGCGGACTTCGGCGAGGAAGGCGGGGAGGTCGGGTGGCGGATCCGCGAGCGCTTTTTGATACGCGGCGGTGGCGGCGTAGCTGGGGAGGTAGAGGACGAAGGGCAGGTCATCGCCGGGATTGAATGAGATGGTGCCGAGATTCAGGACGGAGGAGATCAGCACGATGCCATTGATGTAAACGCCGTCGTGTTGCTGCAAATAATTTCCCAGCGCGGCGGAGCGGAACGTACCGTAGCTTTCGCCGATGAGAAATTTGGGCGAGTTCCAGCGGTTATTGCGATTGAGATACATATTGATGAACTGCGCGAACATTTTTACGTCTTGATCCACGCCCCAGAAGTCTTTGTTTTGCGCTTTGCCGACGGCGTGGCTGAAACCGGTGCCGACGGGGTCGATGAAAACCATGTCGGTCTTATCCAGCAGAGAATTGGCATTGTCTTCCAGCTTGTAGGGCGCGAGCGGAGTCGAGGCGTGGTCGGCGTTGACGACGCGGCGCGGACCGAACGCGCCCATGTGCAGCCAGATCGATGCGGAGCCGGGGCCGCCGTTGTAGAGGAAAGCGATGGGGCGCTGCGAGAAATCTTTGGTGTCGCTGCGCGTGTAGGCGGTGGAATAGATCAGCGCGGTGGGCTCGCCTTTTTCGTCCTTGAGGAGCGTGGTGGAGGCGGTGGCCTTGTAGGCGATGGACTGATTGTTGATTTTGATGGTGTGATCGCTGGGCCAGGTTTCTTCTTTGGGGGGATTGGCGTCTGGGGCTTTGGCGTCCGTTGCGGCAGCGGGGGGCTTTGAGTCTTTGGATGGTTCTTGCGCTGTAATGCGTGCGGGATGGATCGCTAGCAGGAACAGGCTTGCCATACAGGTAGCTAGGAAAGTCTTCATTTACACTCCGATGTGTTGATTTCGCGCCCCAATTATCGCGCAGGAATTCTACGCAGGGGCGTTCATGCAAGTCAAACTGGTGCCGCGGCGTTGTGTAGAGCCTTTGTCACAGCGGCACAGAGCCAGAGAGAGGACCGAAGACGAAGTCGCCCAGCCAAAGCTGGCCTCCACAAAATCAACATCAAAATCAACTACGCTGCCTAAAAAGCAGGCGGCCGCTACAACTTCAAAGGCAACAGCAAATTCGACGACGAGAGCAAGAGGGAGAGTCTAAGACCCTCCCCTAGACATTCCACCGCAACGGCGGTCACAAAAAATCGGAGTACAGCCAAGAATGTGGCTGTGCCAGGAAAATCACAGGGGGGCTAGCTGCAGGGAGGGTTGGCGAAAGTGAGGGTGATTGGGCTGGGATCATCTCTTGCGTTAACGGTTGCATCACCGGCTGCAGTGTCGGCGGCGTTATCGCTCGCGTTGCCGACGGCGTTGATTTTTTCCGCGTTGGAGTCGAGCCGGGCTGGGACGGTGCAGCTGGGTTGGTTGCGGCGCTGGGCTGCGCGTTGCGGATCTAGATCTTCCCACGCGGAGAAGGTGTAGCTTTCGGATTGCAGCAGAGTAAATTCGTAGAGGCCTTCGCCGATTTTGCGGGCGGCGGGGTTGTCGCCTTTTTCGGCCGTGGCTGTGACGGTTACTTCGCCGGAAGGGCGGCCGCCCTCCCATTTGAGCTGAACTCTTACGGTGCGCGTAGGGTAGCCGTCTTTTAGTTTTATGTTGGCGTTGAGGATTTGCTGGCCGTCCTTCACTTTTATGACTTTGGCGCCGGACTGTTCGGGTTCGCCTGGATAAAAGGTGCGCGGGAAGGGGGAATTGGGATCGAGGCGATTCATGCGATTGAAGACCAGAAGATATTCGCCGGGGCCGATGTGGTCGAATTCGAATTTGCCGTCGGACCCTTGAAAACCCCAGAGCCCGGGCTGGGCTGGATCGAAGCGTTCGGCGCGATAGAGCTCGACGGAAGCGAGCTTGAGAGATTTTCCGTTGGGGCCGAGGACGCTGCCGCGAATTTTTCCGGTGGGGAGAGCGTTGACGTTGTATTCGTAGCACGCCCCAGAGGGAATTTTGAAAGGAGGCAGGCCGCCTTTCAGAGTTTTTCGGGAGAACTCGAAGCGCGCGGGGAGGTCGGCGGTGTAAACATATTCGCCGGCATGAACATCGTAGAAAGAATAGACGCCGTCGGGGCCGGTGCTGGCCGAGAAACGATCGTCCTTGGAGCGCAGTTTCAATTTTACGTGCGGGATAGGATCTTCGGGATCGTCGCTGGGGGCGAGGAGCGGAGGGTCGGAGCGCCGCAGCACGCCGAAGACGGAAGCGACGCGGTCGTGATTGCGCATGGCGCGCAGTTGAGGAAGGATCGCGCGGCCTTCGCTTGCGGGGCGTGTCTGGCTGCAGACGACGGCGAAGAGTCGGCCCTCGGTTTCCTGCTGAGTGAAGACGATGTACTGTTCGCCTTTTTTGAAATAGTAGCCACAATCGGCATCGTCGCCGCCGGAGAAGACATCAATTTCGGCGGAATCGGGGCCGGCAAATTTTTCGTCGATGTGGAAATGGTAGCGGGTGATAGACGCGATGGCTTGGGGAGCGGCGCCGGGATTTGCCTCGTTGGTATTGGCGGCGGCGGTGGCTGCTTCGGCGGAACTGGCGTCGGGAGCCACGGCCGAGATTTCG
>JGI12648J13191_1000048_pt1 | contig 15241 bp, 10 predicted proteins | sample BlaSpr_A8_OM1_O1_FD_13191 | JGI IMG/M metagenome (IMG submission 13191)
CTGCCACCTTTTCCGCCTCCATTGTAGCCGGTACTGGCGCATCCCGCGTGCAGCAGCAGGACTCCCAGCACAAGGACGACAATAGGGAGTGCACGGTTGGCAAACTTCATCAGCCTTCGCCTCCCTAACAGCGCCGTTGCGGACAATTTCCCCGGAGTAATCCGGGTTCGTGAGCCGGAGAATAAATGGTTCTATCGCAATAGGTTAAGGAACCGGCAAGGTTCCCACAAGCTGTCCTGTAGGCCAGAAAAGGTTCCAGTCCGCGCGGGTCACTGGAACCAGCCACGGACGCGCACGCCGGCGCTTGAGGTCGAGCATCAGCGTCTGCTATTAACCACCTTGGCGCACAGGCCACCGCTCCGCGTTGACACTCCCCGAGCCTCTGTCAAAATCGTTGCACTGGACGCCGAGAAATCAATCGAAGGAGTCACGCATGAAATCGTTTAGGCACTTTACTGTGATTGTGCTCAGCTCTCTGCTGGTGGCGCTGCCGGCGATGCCGCAACCTCAGACAGGCAATCAACCGGCGGGCCAGATCAATGCCATGATCCCTGCGGCCACGCGCAATTCGCAACCCGCTAAAGTGAAAGAGGAACTGAGCTGGAACGATCTGCTGAAGACGGAGCACAACGGCCGCGTGCGCGCGGGACTGAATGATGGTTCCCTTCTGAGCCTGGGCGCGGACAGCGAGCTGCGCATCGTGCAGCACGATAGCGCTTCGCAGCAGACGTCGCTGGAAGTGGATTTTGGCAAGCTACGCAGCCAGGTGGTGAAGGTCTCGAAACCGGGCGGCAAATTCGAAGTGAAGACGCCCAACGCGGTGATCGGCGTCATCGGCACGGATTTTTACGTCGGATTCGAATCGAACTCCACCACCGTGATTTGCTACAAGGGCAAAGTTTCGGTGACGCCATTGAACGGAGCGCATGCCGCCAACAATTCCGGGCAATCCGACGCGGCCTCGAACTCGGTCACCGTCAGCGCCGGGCAAATGGTGGTGATTACATCGGAATTGCCGCCTGCCGGATTCCAGCCGTCAGACACGCCGCCCGCGACCTTGCAAGCCAGCCTCACCGATACGGACATCCCTGCCAGCGCCGGGATCCCGCACCAGAGCCACGCGCTGCGTTGGGCGCTCATCGGCACGGCAGTGGCGGCGGGATTGGGAATCGGCCTGGGCGTCGGTCTGACGCGCGGCGGGGGAGCGCCTCCGCCTCCGACGGACAGGAATCCGGCCCCGTGAGGCTGAGTTGCGCGCGGCGTTATTCCATAAAGCAGGGCTCATTTGTGCCTAGGAAGCATGAACTCTGGACTTGATCGCGCGTCACGATCTTTATGAGCTCGCCGGAACAGCGATGGCCCCGCTGGAGGGAACGGTTAAAAGGATTTGCGCTCGACCACGTTGACTTGGGTCTGGGCGTGCTGGTCACGCTGCTCGGACTGATATTGTTCCGATTCTCAGGGATCGGCGCCATTGATTCGCGCCCCGGTTTCGCTTTCCTGCAAAGCATCGAACAGAGCTCGCTCGATCTGCGTTTTGAAATGCGCGGCACGCGCCCGCATGATGATCGCATCGTCATCGTGGGCATTGACGAGCAGACCCTGCAGAAAATCAATTCGTTTCCTTTTCCCAGAAAAAACTATGCAGAGCTGATAAATAAACTGAACGCGAGCGGCGCGCGCGTGATTGCATTTGACGTTACCTTTCCAACTCCCGAGAGCAATTCCGCAGGTGAAGCGCTGCGGAAACTGCAGGCGGAGCTCGCAGCGCGGACATCGCCCTCCCTGCGGAAGCAGATCCAGGACCTGGAACTGGCGAGCGATCAGGATGTGGCGCTAGCTGCCGCTATGAAGAACAGCGGCAACGTTGTTCTGGGCCACATATTTTTGGACTCGCAGCCCGATCCGAAGTTGGCGGAGGAGTACTTCAATATCGCGTGGGCCCACGTGTTCCCTCAGGTGTTGCCGGCGGGATTCAAGAGCGGGCAGACCGTGGACCTGGGCCAGGTGTGGAAAGACAACGGCGGATTGGTGAAGCAGGGCGTCGAAGCGAACATCTCCAAACTTGCCGACTCAGCCGCGTCGTTCGGATTCATCAATATCGTGCCGGATTCTGACGGCACTCTGCGCCACGCCCTGCTCATGATCCGCTATCAGGATTTGGACTTTTTCCCTTCGCTCGATCTAGAAGTGGTGCGCGCATACGAGAAAATCCCGGACCAGCAAGTGGCTGCCTACATCGCGCCGAAAGGGCTCGAACGCATTCAGCTGGGCCGCCATACGCTGCGTCCCGCGAGCGACGGCAGCGCGCTATTGAATTACACCGGTCCGTACCGCACCTATGCACAGTATTCAATGTGGGATGTGATTACCGGAAACACGCCGCCGGAAGCCTTCAGAGACAAGATCGTGTTGGTGGGGGCGACGGCTCTGGCGATCGGCGATATCCGCAACACCCCTTTCGAGGGTGTTTACATGGGGGTCGAAGTTCACGCCAACATCATAGACAACCTGCTGCACAGCGCGGAGCAGGGCCGCGGCTTCCTGAAACGCGGATACGACGAAGAAATGGTGGACCTGGGCTTCCTACTTTTGTTCGGCCTAGTCTTCGGATTTCTGTTCAGCCGCGTGACGCCTCTCTATTCAACGATCACTGTGCTGGCGACCCTCACGGCCTACGCCTGGTTCGTCCATTTCAGCTTCGTGCACAAAGGCCAATGGCTCAGTTTTGTGATTCCCGCGGGCACGCTTGCCGCGAACTATGCCGCCATAACCAGCCTGCGTATGATCCGCGAGGAACGCGCCAAGCGCAATATTCGCAAGAGTTTTTCGCAGTATCTTGCTCCGGGCGTGATCGAGCTGATGGAAAAAAATCCGGAAAAATACCTCCGTCCCGGCGGTGAGGAGAAGGAACTCACTGTGTTCTTCAGCGACATCCGCGGGTTCACCACGATTTCTGAAAGCCTGACGCCAGACCAGCTGGTGCACCTGCTCAATGAATATTTTGAGCAAATGACCGAAATTCTTTTCGCGACCGACGGCACGCTCGATAAATTTATCGGAGACGCCATTATGGCTTTCTGGGGCTGGCCGTCTCCGCAGGAAGATCACGCATCGCGCAGTTGCGCCTGCGCGCTGCGCATGGCCGGCGGCCTGGCGAAGTTGAACGCGAAATGGCAAGCGGCGGGGCGCGCCCCGATTTCGATTGGAATTGGCTTGAACACCGGTTTGGTGAATGTCGGCACGATGGGCTCGGCGCGCCGCTTGTCCTGGACTGTGATGGGCGACAACGTGAACCTGGCTTCGCGCTTGGAAGGCATCACCAAGGCGTATCACGTGCAGATTGTGATCAGCGAGGCGACTTATCGNCAGGTCTCCAGCCAGTTTGTTTGCCGCGAGCTGGATAAAATTCGCGTGAAGGGCAAGAATTTGCCGGTGAACATTTATGAATTGATGGATGTCGCCGCCGAAAAATCCAAGTATGACAAATTGCTCGAGCAATTTGACCGAGCCATGGCGGCTTACCGGTCGCAGAATTGGCGCGAGGCGGCGGCGCTGTTTACCGATGTTCTGCTCCAATACCCGGATGACGGGCCCAGCCAGGTTTTCCTCGAACGCGCCCTGGAGTTTTCTGAGAGCGCCCCCGAAGGCGAGTGGGACGGCGTGTACGTGATGAAAACGAAGTAGCGCGCGACAGGCTGCGAGCTTTTCAGATTGGTTTCGGCCTGCCCCGCAGCAGGAACTTCCTATCAGTCGTTGCGCAGCGAGGCCGACAGCGTGAACGTTCCCTTCACGCTCTTCTCTTGTTTCCAGTCGTGGTAGGTGTGGCACTCGAAGCATCGAGATTCCGCCGCTTCCCGCCCGCCGCGATGGCATTTCGCGCAAGTCGCAATCCCCGGCAGCAGCACGTCGGAGGTTTCCTGGCTGGTCGTCGCGCCGGAATGGCATGCGACGCATTGCAAAAGCTTGTGCGTATCGTGATTGAAAACGGCGTGCTGAAACCAGCGCTGCGTAATATTGGAATTCGCGACCGTGGGCAATGGCGCACTCGCGGCAAATTTCAGCGCGTGGCATTGCAGGCACGTCTTCCGATAAAGCAGTTCTTCTGATTCCGCCACGCGCAGCGTCACCCACTGCTGCTCAGTGACCACGCGCACCGCGGGCGGGATCGGCTTCTGCGGCAGATCGCGATTGGGCGCCGTCACGCGCAGTTCCGCCCGATGGCCGGGAATATATTGCTGAAACTTTTGTTCCAGGAACGCGTGAATCACTTCGGGCGTATCGTGCGGCACGCCTTCCTGGAAACGCGCATCGAACTGCAATCCGTGGCACGCCGCGCAATTCTTTGCGTAGGTGACCGGAGACATATACGCGCGGCGCGGATCCATGGAAGGGGGAATTGCATTTTGCACGACGGGCTCGACCTGTGTCGTGTTCGACCCGAACCTCCAGCGCGATTCCGGTTTCGCCGTGCGATGGCAGTCGTCGCAATCGAGTTGCACTGGGCCATTCGGCCCACGCAGATTGTGTTTCAGGTGAATCGCGTGATTCAGCTTGATCGTCCCCGGATCAACGCTGCCGGGGCGCAACGCCGCGAATTCGGGATGGCCGCCGACGAAGCGTGTTATGTCCGAAGTAAAGTGTGTGGCAGCGCCGGTGGTGTGCAGATTTGCGTGGCACTGCGTGCAACTGACGTCCGCGGTTACGGCAAGGCGCGGATGCCCGCGATGTTCCGCATGGCACGCGGCGCAGGTTGGCGTGAAAATTTGATTGGCGTGATGCAGGGGCGCGTCGTGGCAGGAATCGCAGCCCTGATCGCTGGCTTTCGCACTGAACATGCCCGCCTGCGCCACGTGACACGAGCTGCACCGCGCCGTGAGCACCGCATGAGACGCGGACATTCTGCCGCCGCTATAAATACGATCGTTGCGCGCCAGCGCATACCACCCCAGCCAGAGCAGCGCAAGCAGCGGAAGCGCCACAGACAAAATAAAACGCAGTCGCCGGAACGGGTGCGGATGCTTGAAATATTCCAGATCAATCCGCTGCGCCAGCGTTTTTGTCGTGAGTTTGGCTCGTGCCACCAGTACTCGCCTCTATCTGCCTTGGTCCGCCGCCATTCGCTGCTTCAGTAACGCAGTGCCATGATCGCGTGCGCGCATCCCAGCAACAGCAGCGCCAGCGACAGCGGAACGTGCAGCATCAGCCATCCGTGCAGCCAATGGTGATAGCGTATCTGTCGCCGGAGCTGCCGTTCCTCTTCGCATATGTCTTCCAGATTTTTTACGGTGGCGTGCAGAGCAACTGGCAGCAGCGTCCTTAAGGCTTCGAATATGCCCGCGGCTTTGACCGGATTCGAAAGCGCCGCGTCTTGCGCACGTCGCTGCTGCAGAAAAGGCCGCATGTCGCGACCATAAAAGTTGCATAGCGGAAGCGTATCGGTCGTCGCGATCGTTGCGGTTGCCACGCTGGAGCGCGCGCCTGCCGCTGGCGTCGCGTTCTGCAAATTGAGCGGGCCGCAAGCTGCTTCTATCATTTTGTCGGCCTCGCCCAGCAGTTGCGCCCGCACGCGGTCAATCTGCTCAAAAATTGTTTCCATGGGGATGCGCGTGGTCATCACCGGCGGCATGTAATGTTGCAGTACGGCGCCGAATATTCCGCTCACGACGACGACGATCAGCAGCACCATCAGAACGCTGGTCAGCGGCCCGCCAAATCGGAAGCCGCCGTGAAAAAGAATCAGCGGCAGGCTCAGCAATCCCAGCCACAAATGCCCGCGCATCCATGTCTGCGCGCGGCCCAGCCTCCATACCGGGACTTTCTTCCGCGCCGCCAGCAATCCGGCGAAAAGCATGCACAGCGAGCCGGCAATCCCAAACGTCAAGCCGATCGGGCTGCCTCCGCTCGGACCCGCGGGAGAACTCGCAGCATAAACGACATAAATGGCCGCCGCGACGCCCAAAATAATCAGCGAGGCAATGAGCCACGCCCGATGTGTGCGGTCAATGCGCAAGGTGTCGTGCGTTCCCGTGCTGCAGATTGAATCTGTTAACCTTCAGGCGTCCCGCTCGTGCCTTGTTTCAGCAAGTTCGCGAAGAACGTCCGCGGATTCACGCGATGCGCCGCGTCATGCGGGCAGGCATAAACACAACTCGGCTCCGCGAAATCCGAGCAAAGGTCGCAGGACGTCGCCTTCTGCTTCAGCAGCGCTTTTTTCTGCCCGGGCGTTCCCGGAACGTCGCTGAAAACATTAAACGGATGCATATTGATGTTGCCGTACGGACAATTCTCAGCGCACAGCCCGCAGCCGATGCACCAATCCTCGATGATCACTTCCAACGAATTGCGGCGCCGAATCGAGCCTACCGGGCATCCCACCATGCAGAGCGGGTCCAGACACTGGCGACATGACGTCGCCACCAGGTAATGATCGAATCGCAATCCCTCACGCACCAGACGCGTCACTCCGTCATGCGCATCCGCGCAAGCTTTCACACAAGCGTCGCAGCGTGTGCAGGAATCCAGATCGAGCAGCAACAGACTCTGCGCCTCCATCAGACCCTGCTTCAGAAAACTATCCAAAGGCGTGCTGTTGATCATCACCAGCGTTTCGTGATTCATCTGTACGCGTTCTTGCCCTACCTGCGCAAGTTTTTGACGGACGCCAGGGAACTGCCGCGTCATGCTGGCGAAATCTTCGGCGCTGATGCGCACCACTTCCACGTGATCCAGCGCCGTACACGTCGCGCTGCGCACCGTATCTTCCAGCAGCGCCGTTTCGCCGAAATATTCGCCGCGCGAAAGATATGCCAGCACCATCTCCCCGCCGGCATGAGTCTTCCAGCAGCGCCGTTTCGCCGAAATATTCGCCGCGCGAAAGATATGCCAGCACCATCTCCCCGCCGGCATGAGTCTGCGAAACTTTCACGAAGCCGATGCGCACCAGGTAGAAACTGTCCGCCGCGTCGCCCTGGCGGCAAATCACCTGGCCCGGCGTGAAGCGCAGCAGTTCGACTGTCTCGCGCAATCCCGCGATGAATTCGTCCGTCAATTCCGCGAACACAGGAACCGCGCGCAAATGAGAGTCCAGGGCGCGTTGCCGGTACGAGTGATCCAGCCGCGCGCGAAAAGTTTTGTTGCGCTGCATGATGTCCAGCACGTTGCGCAGCATTTCCAGCGCCGTGCAAGCGGTCTCCGCGCGGACCGTGGCCGAGCGCGGGTACAAACTCATGCAAGTCATTTCGCCGAACAGATCGCCGGGGCCGAGCATGGCCACCGGATTGTCGTAATTCAAATCCATCGGCGCATCAATGTGAATCCAGTGCTGCGAGGTTTCCTCTTCGCGCGCATCGTTCTGGCGTTGCGTCAGCTTGCTGGAAAGTTTTCCCAGGAACTTGCGCACTGCTCCTTTGGTTTTTACGTGCGCGATCGGGCTGGCAATCGAAACCTTCGCCTGACCTTCCAGAATGTAAAACGCCGTGGAGCCGTATTCGCCTTCGCGGCAAATCACTTCGCCGGGTTTGAAATGTCGGCGCACCACGGCGTTGCGATTCAGGCTTAGAAATGTTCCGGACACGCCTGCGAAGAACGGCAGCTCCTGTAGTTCCTCAAGCGCTACGGGCTGCGAATCCGGTGTCCGCGCCATCGCCGTCTGCGTCACGACTTTATTTGTCAGCGCGCCCGTCGGACAGGAAACCATGCACTCGCCGCAGGAAACGCAGGAAGATTCGCCCATCGGCTCGTCGTTGTCGAACGCGATTCCCGCCGAGGCACCTTTGCCCATGCGTCCCAACACAAAATTCTCACGGATATCGCTGCAGCCGCGGATACAGCGGTCGCACAGAATGCACGCGTCGAAATCCACGGCGATGCTCATCGAGGAATTGTCTGGGCCGCGTCGTGTTGCGCGCGGCGCGTAACGTGCCGCCGTGATCTGCTCTTGTTTAGCCAACGCTTCCAGCTCGCAATCGCCGGATTGCCGCTCGCGCGCGCACGGGCTGGGATGATCGGACATCAGCAGCTCGATCAGCGTGTGCCGCGCGCGCTTCACTCCGTCGTCGGCGGTCTTCACTACCATGCCCGGTTCCACTGGACGAATGCACGCTGCGGTGTACACGCGCGCGCCTACGTCCACCACGCACACGCGGCAAACGCCCACGGGCTTTTCGTTCTGCTGGTGGCAAAGGGTGGGGATCTCGACGTCATGCATCCGCGCGGCGTCGAAAATCGTAGTTCCGGCCGGCACCGAGACTTTTCTGCCGTCAATCGTGAGTTCTACCAGCGGGCTCGCACTCATGCGCGTCCCAGTTTCGCTGCTGCGAAGCCCGGTGCAGCTCTTCCGCCGGATCGTTTACCGCAAGGGCAAACACCCGCCGGACAACGCCGCTGCAAAATATGGGATTCCACCTCCGCGCGAAAGTGCTTTAGCACCGAAGCGATCGGCGCGGGCACCACTTGCCCGAGCCCGCAGATCGAAGTCAGCCGCAGGGCTCCGGAAAGTTCGTCAATCAGCGCGACGTCCGCAGCTGAACCACTTCCTTCGGTCCAGCCCGTCAACATTTCCACCAATTTCTGCGAGCCGACGCGGCACGGCACGCACTTGCCGCAGGATTCATTGCGGAAGAATTGCGTCGAATTGAGCGCCATGTCCAGCATGCAGCGATCTTCCGCACACACCACCAGCGCGCCGGAGCCCAGCATCGAGCCGGCATCCGCCAGCGATTTGAAATCCAGCCGAACGTCCGCCATGGACGCGGGCAGATATCCGGAAGATGGCCCGGAGGGCGCGAAGCCCTTCAATTGTTTTCCATCCGCGATCCCGCCGCCGTATTTGAAAATCAGCTCGGACACCGGCGTGCCCAGCGGCACCTCGTACACACCGGGATGCACCACATCGCCACTCACGCCAATAAATTTCAGTCCGGCGGCGCCATTCAAGCCCTGCGATTTGTACCAGTCCACGCCGCGAAACAGAATCGTGGGCACATTTGCAAACGTCTCGACATTATTAATGACCGTCGGCTTGTTCCACAGACCCTGCTGCACCGGAAATGGCGGCTTATTGCGCGGCTCGGCCCGCTTGCCCTCGATCGCCTCCAGCAGCGCCGTCTCTTCGCCGCAAATATATCCGCCCGGGCTGACAAATATTTCCAGGTCGAAGTTGAATTCACTCCCCAGCACCTGTGGCCCGAGCAAACCGTTGCGCATACAACGCCGGATTTCTTCGTGCAGTATTTTTTCCTGGTCTTCGTATTCGTGGCGAATGTAAATGACGCCCTTCTGTGCGCCGGTGAGCACGCCCGCCAAAATCATTCCTTCGATCACCAGGTGCGGCAAATGCGTCAAGATGAAGCGGTCCTTGAATGTGCCGGGCTCGCTTTCATCCGCATTGCACACGATAAATTTCTCTGACCCCGCCGCCTGCCGCACCAGCTGCCATTTCGATTCGGTGGGGAAGCCCGCTCCACCCAGGCCGCGCAGTCCGGAAGACTTCAGCGTTTCAAAAGCCGCGGCCCAAGCGCGCGATTTCATCAGGCGCTGAATCGTCTGGTAATGTTCCCCTGCACCGTACGGATCGGAAGCACACGACACCCGGCGGTGCACCTGCGAAATTTCCGGCAACGCGCCGCCTGCGAGTAGGTCGCCCACCATAGCCGTGATCTGATTCTGCGAAAGTTCGGTGTAGATATGCTCGTTGATTGCGACCGCGGGCGCTTCATTGCAGCGGCCCAGGCAGGAAACTCCGCCCAGCTTCGCGTCTGCAAACGCAGACTGGCGGAACGATTCTTCCAGTCCAGCGCGCAACGCGCCGGCGCCGCGCAAATGACACGACATGTCCTGACAAACGCGCACGTCTGCTTTCGGCGGTGGCGTCAAATGAAAATGCGGATAAAAGCTGGCGACGCCGTGCAGGCGATACAGCGGCACATCAATTTTCTTGGCGAGAGCTTTCAGTTGATCGGCGGGCAGGTAGCCGAACTGACGTTGTATTTCCCTGAGTTCACTGAAAATCAAGGGGAAGAAATCCTCACCGGGAGAGAGTATGCATTCGCGCCCCGGAAAACAACCACCAGTCTCCAGCAGTGTTGCGTATACGGATATAACCACGAGCGTCGCGCGAAATCCAGCCTGCAATGATTCTTGCGCGCTACGCCACGAATAATTCAGCCTGAATTCAGTTGATTTCGATAGTATCCGATAGTACAAGGTGGCTGCTTCGCAGGATTTTCGCACGCCACCGCCCTTGCGGTCCGGCATCCTGCTCCGCCAAAGTGCAAATGGATACGAAGCTCTCCACACAACGCCGCCGGCTCGCGATGTCTCGATCTTTATTTTTTGTTTTTCTCGCTGCGAGCGTCGCGCTTTGCCCCAGCGCGCGTGCGCAAAAATCGGTCCCGCTGCTCTTTGCGCTCGATGATCACGCGAGCCAGCCCGTCCCGACGGGGCAAGCGACTCCGGCTCCGCGCTACACCGGTCCCGGTTCGTGCGCGTCCACCGCCTGCCATGGCAGCGTTTCGCCGCGCTCGGATAATCGCGTGCTGCAGAACGAGTACAGCACCTGGATCGTTAAGGACAAGCACTCCCAAGCCTACGCGTCTCTGCGGGGCAATATCGGCGAACGCATGGCCGCGATTCTGGGCGTCGGCAAAGCGGAGACCGCGCCAAAATGCCTGGCGTGTCACGCGCTTGATGTTCCGGCCGCGCAACGCGCTCGCACCTTCGACCTAAGCGAAGGAGTGAGCTGCGAAAGTTGCCACGGTCCCGCTGCTGCCTGGCTCGGCCCGCATACCGAACGTGACTGGACGCATGAAAAATCCGTCGCGGCGGGTATGTATGACACACGCGACCTCACCAAGCGCAGCGAAAAATGTTTGAGCTGCCATCTGGGCAGCGAGGAAAAATCCGTTGACCATGAAATGATCGCGGCTGGCCACCCCGACCTTTATTTCGAGCTCGATTCTTTTTCCGCCGTCATGCCGCGCCACTGGAAAGAACCGGGCGAGCCGGGTGAAGCGGAAAATACCGACCCGTGGTATGACGTGCGCGAACTGACCACCGGCCAAGCTGTGCAGCTGCGCCAATCCCTGCTGCGCCTGGAATCTCGCGCGCAAGGAAAATACTGGCCCGAATATTCCGAGCTGCAATGCTACTCGTGCCATCACAGCCTCACCTTGCCGGAAAATAGTTGGCGCCAAGCGCGCGGATATCCCGGGCGTCGTCCCGGCGATCCGCCGTGGAATCCCTCGCGCTATACGATTTTTCACGAAGTAGTTTTTCAGGCGGATGGTGATGACGCCGGAAAACTGGATTTGGAGATCACGCGCCTGGGGCAACTGATGAGCCGGCTGAATCCGGANCGCGATGCGGTGGCCGCCTCAGCTGGAAATTGCGCGAAGCTTGTTGGGGATTTGTCCGCGAAAGTTGACGCGATGGCGAACGATCCGGCGTCCACGCTACGCTTGCTGCGGAAAATGTCGGGCGATGCGGACAACATTTCCGCGCAGGGCGAGCACGCCGCGGCGCAGGCCGCTATGGCCGTGCAATCATTGTTTGTGGCTTACGAGCGCAACGAGAAGTTCCCGCGTTCCGCCGAGCTGCGCGTGGCCATCGGCGCGCTCTTTCAGGATTTGCAGGACCCGTCTGCATACGATCCCGCGCGCTTCGCAGGCAAGTTACGCCAGGTGAACGCGCTGCTGCCCTAAACCGAAATGCCGCGGAAAACGTTTCTACGACACCTGAAAGCCATGCAGGAATCATCGCGCCAAGAACGCCGGGAGGACTTGCGTGCAAAATTATGACCTTGTGGTAATCGGCTCGGGCCCAGCCGGCGAAAAGGGCGCGGCTCAGGCGGCATATTTTGGCAAACGTGTCGCTCTGGTTGAGTGCAGTGACATTCTGGGCGGCGCGTGCGTAAACACCGGCACCATCCCCAGCAAAATTCTGCGCGAATCGGCGCTGTATTTTTCCGGCATACGCCAGCGCGGCTTGTACGGTGTGGACTATTCGCTGCGCGAAGGCTTGACTGTCAAGAGTTTCATGCACCGCAAGGACGTGGTGGTCGCGACCGAACGCGAAAAGCTCGCCAAAAATCTCGCAGCGCACGGAATTGACCTTATTCGCGGCCTCGCTTCTTTTGAGGATCCTGCCACGATTTCCTTGAAAACGACAGGCGGCGAAAATCTGACGCTGAAAGCTGACGCCATTCTGATCGCGACTGGCTCAGTCCCCCACCGCGCGCCCGAAATTCCCTTCGACGACGAGAATATCTTCGATTCAGACTCCATTCTGAAAATGGATTCGATTCCGCGCAGCCTCGCGGTGGTGGGCGGCGGCGTGATCGGCTGCGAATACGCGTCCATCTTCACCGCGCTGGGCTCTGAAGTGTCGCTGGTGGACGGCCGCGATCGCGTCCTGCCTTTTCTCGACGCGGAAATTTCCGCATGCCTGCGCGAACGGCTGGCGGAGCTTGGCGTGCGCTTTTTCTTCGGCGAGCGCACCACGCAAATCGAGCGCGCGCAGAAGAAAGTGCGCATCACCCTGCAATCCGGCAAGACACTCGAAACGGAAGCGGCGCTTTTTGCAGCCGGGCGCCGCGGCGCGGTGGACAAGCTTGCGCTCGGACAAGCGGGCGTGGCGCTCAATAAGCGCGGCTACATCGCAGTCAATGAAAACTACCGCACGGCAGCGCCGCGCGTCTATGCGGCCGGAGACGTCATCGGTTTTCCCGCCCTCGCGTCCACTTCCATGGAGCAAGGCCGCGTCGCCGTCTGCCACGCATTCGGATTTCAGTACAAGCAGCGTCTTGCTTCCATGCTGCCGATGGGCGTCTACACCATTCCTGAAATTTCGGCGGTCGGCGAATCCGAAGAAACCTGCAAGGAGAAGGGAATTGAATACGCCGTGGGACGCGCGCGCTACGCCAACAACACGCGCGGCCAGATTGTGGGCGACTTGACTGGATTGCTGAAATTGATTTTCGCCAAGTCAGACCGCCGTCTGCTCGGCGTGCAAATTATCGGCGAAAGCGCCACTGAGCTGATCCACCTGGGAATGATGGCGCTGGAAGCGGCGATGACCCTCGACGCTTTTATTGACTTCGTCTTCAACTACCCGACGCTTTCCGAAATGTACAAGTACGCCGCGTACGACGGCCTGGGAAATCTTTCCGGCCACAAACTCCGCGAGGGCTAGCAGGCTCATCACTACCCGTCAGTCCGTCGGATTCCGCGGAAACTTCAAATACGGCAGCCGCACTCCGTCAATTACAATCTGGTCCGCGCGAATATCCGTGGGCGCTTCAAATCCCGCCGCTCCTCCGGCCGTCACGTAGTCGTCCTGATCCACGCCATCTCCGCTGACGCCGAGCCCGCCGACCAGCACGCCATTTATATACAAGGGCTCCGAGCCAGGAAAAAATACCACGCCACTCTGATTAGCCTTGGGCCACGCCACGCTCGGTACTTGAAACCCCTGCGTGCACGGAGTCTCGGTGTCCTGCGTGTACAAATTAAAAAACGGCCCCGGCGGTGTCCCGTCGATCCCCGAAGGAAAGAAAGGCTGCGCGCCGAAACCGATCGTGCGATTGGTTACTGCCGTGCCCAGCGGCACCTGGTTCAGATCCGCGGCTTGGCGATTCATTCCGCTGAAGTAAATCACGTTGCGCGCTTTCGTCGCGGCCACGTCGACGCTGAACACCGTTCCATCGGGCATGCGGTACAGGCCGATCAGCGTGCCGTCCAGATCGCTCACCGCAATCGACATTTCTGTCTTGACGCCGATGGGCAGGCGAATCTGCGCCCGCGTCAGCATCGCCGTCGCGACCGCATTGTTTATGATCTGATTCACCTGCGCCGCTGTCAGGCCACCCACGGGACCATCCGCCGCCGCGATCAGGAAGCCTTCGGGCGCAACTCCGGCGCTAGCCCTCGGCATCACTATAAGATTGGCAGCATTAAACGTGCCGGTGGCGGTAACGCCATTGGGCGGTGTGGTCTGATCCACAAACGGCAGCGTGATGCCGTTAATCGAAACAATCCCTGGGGCCGGAAAAAGGGGAAATCCTACGCCATCGGTCATGGCGTTCGGCCCCTGCATCGCCTTCATGCCGGCCGCCTGGTACGCGACGTATTCCGCCGTGTCCGGATCTGCGGCGACGACGCCGATTCCACCCACTAGCTGCGTGTTCTTGAAAATCGGTAGGCCGCCTGGATTCACTGCAGTCTGATCGCTATCCTGCAAATCCGCTTTGCCGGTTATCACGCCATATCCCGGCATCGCACCGCCAATCGTCAAAGCCGGGGGCACGATCGCATCTAAACCCGCCGCCAGATTGCAGCCGCGATTGGTGTTTTCAATTCCATACAGCGCGGCGCTCGCTGTGTTGACCACGTCCGGAGGAAAATGGATGCCGCTGATAAATCGCACCGTGCGCGAGGAGAGCGGGGCCTGGTCGTTGCTGAAGAAAGCGCCGGTGCGAGCCAATGCCACCGCCAGATCAGCGGTGGGAATCATCACGCCGAAATTTCCCAGCGATTTAGGCGGCGCCGATGGGCCTACATACACGGCGAGGATGCGCCCCAAGCGGTCCACTACCCCGATGGCGATGGCGTCGGATTGCACCGCAGTCGCCGCGGCCTCCACCACCATTTGCACGTCTGCTTGCGACAAGGTTTCGGTTTCGAGCGGAGGACTTGGTGGCGCGCCGCCACCACTACTGCCACCACTGCTGGCACCACTCCCGCTTCCGCCGCCGCACGCGCCAAGCACCAGGCAAAATGCAACCCCGAGGCAAACCCGCGGGCCGATCGCTCGCCACGGCCGTGTTCGAACGGTTTGATTTGCGGCCGGAACCATGAGTTTGGACTATTGGTACCACAGCCGCACATGGTTCTCAATCATTCTGCAAATCAGTTGTGCAATCGTGATTGAATAATGCAAAAATCGGGACCCAGATTGTGCGCGCGGAGCCGTCTGAAGACACGTGCCGGCTTCGCAAAAAACTGTGATCGCCAGACGATTCCAATTGTTTCTCCCCGGAACTCGCGGGACAGCCGGGGTCTGACGCAATGCGCGACGCATCCCGCGTATTGATTTCCAAATCCGCGCGTCTGTGGTTGCTCCTGAGTTTGTTCTGCGCCGCGCCTGCATTCGGTTCAGGTGCCGGCGCGGACCTGCCGCAACAATCCGTTTCGCAACAGCGTCTGCCTGGCCAATCGGCTTCCAAAAACGCTGCGCTGCAAGG
>JGI12648J13191_1000058_pt1 | contig 14397 bp, 12 predicted proteins | sample BlaSpr_A8_OM1_O1_FD_13191 | JGI IMG/M metagenome (IMG submission 13191)
GGGCGTTCCGATCGTCAATGCCGGAGACGGCACGCACGAACATCCCACTCAGGCGCTGCTCGACGCACTCACCATTCGCGACCGCAAAGGCAAGCTCGAAGGCTGGAACCTTACCATTCTCGGCGATGTACTGCACAGCCGCGTGGCCCGCTCCAATATTCACCTGCTCAGCAAATTTGGCGTGCGCATCACGCTGTGCGGCCCCGCTATGTGGATGCCGCGCGAACTGGAAACTCTGGCGCCCAATGTGCGTCGCCTCACACGCATCGAAGAAGCTCTGGACGGCGCGGACGTGATCATCGCACTGCGCGTGCAAACCGAACGCCTGCACGAACCCCCGCTCGCGGCCGAGGAATATATTCTGCGTTATCAACTCACGCCGCAGCGCCTGCAACTGGCGCGTCCCGGCGCTCTCGTACTGCATCCCGGCCCCATGATTCGCGGCCTGGAAATTGACGGTGCGGTCGCCGATGGTCCCCAATCCTGCGTCCTGGAACAAGTCACCAACGGCCTCGCCATCCGTATGGCCCTGCTTTACCATCTGGTTGGCGGCGCCGCCGTGGAACCACCGCCGCCAACCAAAACATGATGCGCGGCGACGAAAGTGTGGGTAAGAATTCGGCTGTCTTTGCAGGTTGTGGCTTCACCCACGACAGGAGTGTTCTTCAGCCGCTGCAGTACCGGTTTTGCATTTGCCGCCGCAATGCCATGAGGCCCAACCATGCCAACCACTAACGACCGCTTGCTGCTGATCAAGAACGGACGCCTGCTGGATCCGGCGAGCAAAACCGACGCGCACCACGACTTGCTCCTGCAGGGCCCGCGGATCGTCCGCGTCGGCCCCAATCTCACATCATCCGAGGCCGAAGTTTTCGACGCCACNGGCCTCATCGTCGCACCTGGCTTCATTGATCTGCACTGCCATCTGCGCGAGCCTGGCCAGGAAATGTCCGAGACCGTCGAAACCGGCACGCGCTCGGCCGCGCGCGGCGGATTCACGGCCGTCTGCTGCATGCCGAACACGCAACCGGTGAACGACAACGCGTCGGTCACGCGCTCCATCATGGAACGCGCCGCTGCTGCCGGATCCGTGCCGGTCTGGCCGATCGGCGCGGCCTCGGTTGGCAGCAAAGGCGAAGCCCTCGCGGAAATTGCCGCGATGAAAGATGCCGGTATTGTCGCGGTCAGCGACGACGGCAAACCCGTAGCCACCGCGCGCCTGATGCGCCAGGTAATGGACTACTGCAACTCGCTCGATCTTCCCGTGATTGACCACTGCGAAGATCCCTCGCTCTTCGCCGGCGGCGTGATGCGCGAGGGACCGCGCTCCATCCGTCTCGGCCTGAAAGGCATTCCCGCGGAATCCGAATCCATCTGCGCCGGACGCGACGTCGAACTCGCCGTTCTCACCCGTGCCCGCTTGCACATCGCGCACATGTCCACCACTGGCGCGCTGGAATATGTCCGCCACGCCAAAAAACTCGGCATGCGCGTCACCTGCGAGGTCACGCCGCATCACTTCACCCTCAGCGATGAAGACGTCCGCTACGATACGAACTACAAAATGAATCCTCCGCTCGCCTCGGGCGCAGACCGCAGCGCGCTCATCGCCGGTATCGCAGACGGCAGCGTGGACGCCATCGCCACCGACCACGCTCCGCATTACCCGGCAAGCAAAGACGTGGAATTCGATCGCGCGCCCTTCGGCATCATCGGCTTCGAAACGGCGCTCGCGCTCACGCTCGGTGAACTCTTCCACTCTGGAAAAATTCCGCTCCTGCGCCTAGTCGAACTTTTCACCACCGGCCCCGCCCGAGTCCTCGGCATCGAAAGGAAGATCGCTGTCGGCGCCTCCGCCGATCTCACGATTTTTTCCACCGATCTCGACTGGACCTATCACGCATCGGAATCCCCTAGCAAATCGCGCAACACGCCCTTCGACGGCCGCACCTTCCGCGGCGCCCCACTCGCCACAATTGTAGGCGGCCAAATCGTCTATCGCCGCGAACTGGGCGCCACCGCGTAGTCGCGGCACGCCGAAAAACGCGCACGGGCTGTCATCCCGCACGGGGTCCCGCGCTTGTTCTTTCCCGTCCCGCGACTGCGGGACGGGCGCGGGATGCGGAGTGGGATCTGCTATTCCGGCAAAGCCTGAGGAAAAAGCAGGTTGTTCTCCCGCTGTCGCGGGATCGCAATGACAGCCAATTTTTTTTGCGATGTCGAGAGCCGCGCGACGGTGGCAAACCGCCGCGTCGTTATCTTTGGAATTCCACCGTGAGGACCATGTGCGTCGCGGTGGGTTTCCCATCCGTCAGCGCAGGTTCGAATATCCACAACGCCACAGCGCGTTCCGCCGCATGCTGCAACAAACGCGGACCAGACAGCGGTTTCGTTGACCGCACGTTACCTTTTTCATCAATCAACGCGTCGATTTGCACCACGCCGTCCGTATCGAGACCCTTCGCCCACGGCGGAATGGCCGCCGGAGATTGCGACACGATCCGCGCAGGAATCGTTTCACCGCCGTTCGGCCCGCGCGCGTAGTGAGGTTTGCTCTGTTCCCCCGTTTCCTGATCGGCGCCATTGCTCGTCTCGCGTGCTTCGAGCTTCGGCGCGGGCGCCGGTACAGCGGAAGGTGGAACCGCAGCGGACGACGCGCTGGCATTATTCGCAACCACAACACCCGCACTGGGCGCGCCAGTCTGCTGCTGAATCTTCTGTGCTGCTTGCGCAGGCGTCGCTCCGGAGTTGTTGCCATGCGCCGGCGCTTCCAGTTCGGCGCCCGACCTGCCTGCTGCCGCCGTTGACTGCGCCATCGCCTTCTGGTTCGCCTGAGCAACGGCTGCCGCCGCGCGGTTTTTTCTCAGCGTCGCGGCGTGGTGCGAGTGCCACGCAAATCCCAGCGCCACCACAATCAACACCGACGCGGTGATTCCGACACCCATCGCGCCCTTCCCGTACGTGAGTCTGTGAAGCTTGTGACCCAGCGGCGTCAGCTTTGCAATAAGTGTCGCTTTCAGCCCGTCCGCGGCTTCGGTCTCGCCGTCAGCCTCGACGTCCGCGCCCGCTTCGCGGTGCTCCGCCGCATTCGCGGATATCGCAGCTAACTCAGGCTCGTTCGTTTGCGCCCTAGCAGGCTCGCGCTTCGGTTTTCGCTTCGGGTCGGTGGCAATCAGCTTCGCCAGCAGCTCTGCGTCCTTGGTGTCGTTACGCTCCGCCTCGTTTTCGGCATGGCTTTCGGACTCGGCCAGCGCCTCTTCCGCTTCCTCCACTTCCTCCGCCGTATGATGGGCCGGAGTTTCGCCCGCTCCAGTCGCGCCGCTTTGTGCGGACGCGGCAGCATTCGCTTCACTCGGGCGCGCGCCAGCGCCAGCCTCGATAACCTGCGCGGCAGTCGGAGCAGGCGCGGATGCCGGAAGCATATCCAGCGCCTCGAAACTCCTCGATGCGACAACTGCAACAGGAGGCGCGGGAATGACTACGGGAGCGGCCAGAGGAGCAGCCGCCAGCGCGTCCCAAAAATGCGCGTCGCGCGTCGTAAATTCCAAATCCACGTAGCCGGAGTCCGCCACCTGCCGCCACTCCAGCACTTTGCACAGAATCTCTCGGCCGGTCTGTTCGTTGCGCAGAAAAACGCACTGCCCCTGCGACACTTTCGAACTCAGATTCACCACGGCGCCGTTGCCGAAGACGATCGTCGTCTTGGTCGTCTCTGTAAATATCTGACGCTGCTCCGATCCCTCGACGTGCTTCGCCCCTTGAATCGTTACCGGGACTTCCCGCACGTCCGCGTCATCGTGTCCTGCGGGATCAGCCATGACTGTTCACACCATCGATTGGAATTTGTCGCATTGCCGCTGTGCCCCCTCGGCGTTGGTTCGCAGCCGTTGCCCCGCCGATGTTCGTGCGCGCCGGTCCCATGTCCGGCGGACCCGCTTCGGCCCGGCTATGTCCAAATGGTGCCGTCCGCCGCCGTCCACTGCAATAGCCGGGAAGTACCAATTGCCCTATTACTACCGTCGCGTCCGCCAGTTGCAGGCTTTTTGGCCACATAGCGCCGCCCAGGCCTGTATCAATTCGACACCTACCGCGTGGCTGTCGAACACGAGCCTTCTGCCTTCCTGGAAAGGCCGCCGCGTCAACGCTCCGGCGCGGTCGGCCCGCGGTTGACGGTGTACGGGGACATAATCGGTCTGAATAGGAAACACGTTAATCGAAAAATCGCCAACAACCTTGCCTCGCGGACTACAGTGCTTTCGGGCAAACACCCTGTGATACATTCTTCGTCATAAGAAATTCATTCTGAGGACCAGCAAAAATGGAAAAGCGCCTCTCTCGTGCTTTCCGCCTACATCGTTTCACCGTCCTTGCTCTCCTGCTGCTAGCTACGATCTCCGCCGTCGCGCAGAAACCCGCCACCACATCGCCGTCCACCGTATCCGCGGCAGAAAATCGCACCGCGCACACGCTCGATCTCGCTCGCGCGGATCCCCTGAATCTGTACGCGTTTCTCGCCCGCATGCCCAAGGGCGCGGACCTGCACAACCACCTAACCGGCGCGGTCTACGCCGAATCCTGGATTCGCTTCGCCGCCGAAGACAATCTCTGCGTCGATCTGGTCACACATTCTTTTTTTCAGTCGCGCGCCATGACGGACAGCCTCCCGCCGCAACCCGTGTGCGGCGACGGCAATCTTCCCGCCGCTCGGGCCAATCAGGATCAGCATCTCTACGACGCACTCATCGACGCCTTTTCCATGCGCAGTTTCGTCCCCACCACCGGCGTCAGCGGCCACGATCACTTCTTCGACGCCTTCGCCAAATTCCACGGCATTTCACACGTGCACACCGGTGAATTTCTCGACGAAGTCGCCACCCGCGCCGCCGCGCAGAACGAGCAGTACATGGAACTGATGCTCACGCCGCCGTTTGACCACACCGCCGCGATCTCGAAGGAACTCGGATGGCAAGCCAATCGCAGCTTCAGCGATTTCCGCGACCAGCTTCTATCGAAAGGCTTGCGTGACGACATCGCCATCGTCCGCGCCAATCTCGACGAAGCCGAATCCGCCCGCCGTCAGGCGGAACGCTGCGGCGAGGCGAATCCAGCGCCGGCCTGCGCCGTGCAGTTGCGTTACATCTACCAGGTTCTGCGCGGATTTCCGCCCGAACAAGTTTTCGCGCAAACTCTGCTCGGCTTCGAAGCAGCGTCGGCAGATCCGCGCGTCGTCGGCATCAATCTGGTAATGCCCGAAGATGGCTACGTCTCCATGTCCGACTACGCTCTGCAAATGCGCATGGTCGGCTTTCTGCACGGTGTGTACGCTAGAGTTCACATCACTCTGCATGCCGGAGAGCTCGCTCCCGGCCTCGTCACCTATGAAGGGCTTTCCTTTCACGTGCGCCAGGCTGTCGAAGTTGCTCACGCCGAACGCATCGGGCACGGTGTGGACGTCATGTACGAGGAACGGCCCTACGAACTGCTGAAGGAAATGGCTGCGAAGCACGTCATGGTGGAAATTAATCTCAGCAGCAACGATCTGATCCTCGGCGTCAGCGGCAAGAATCATCCGTTTCCCATCTACCGCAAATTCGGCATCCCGGTCGCGCTCTCGACAGACGACGAAGGCGTCTCGCGCATTGACCTGACCCACGAATATGTCCGCGCCGTGGAATCCTACGCGCTGACCTACTCAGACCTGAAACAATTAGTTCGCACTAGCCTCGAACACGATTTTCTGCCCGGCTCCAGTCTCTGGCGCGAACAAGATCTTTTCGTACGCCCGGTCACCGCCTGCTCCAACGAATTCCTAGGCGCCGAAAAACCCTCAGCCGCCTGCGCCACCTTCCTCAAATCCAGCGAAAAAGCCCAGCAACAATGGGAATTAGAGCGCCGCTTCCGCGCTTTCGAATCCACCAACTGACACCCGTTTTCCTAGCATTTCCCCCTCTGGTTTCACCCTCCGGAAATGGCAACTCTGGAACCCTACGGCGTCGAACTACTCGGCGAACGGAACACAAACGCGACGATCACATTCGCTTTCAATTTCTTTTCGTTCAGCGTCGCTGGATTGACCGTCCAATTCTTCACCGCGGCGATTGCCGCCTCGGTCAAAGAGGGGATTGGGCGAATCGGCGTCACCTCTTTCACTAAGCTGAACTTGTTTATCACCAGGGAGAGCACTACGGTCCCCGTCCCCACGCTGTTCGCAGGATAAACAGCGTATGACACTTGAGCCATCTGAGGCGGCACGTATCCCGCCGGAAGCGGCGGCGCAACCAGCGCCCCCTCCGCCAGCGGCAAATTCTGATCTTGCAGCGTGCCGGGGTTGAAGATCACCTGAACGGTGATTGTGGACGGGACTGCGACCCCATCCAGCTTTCCGGGCGAGAAAGTCCAGGTACCCACGGCGTTCATCGCGACCCCCGTCAGACTCGAGATGCCGCGCACCACCTGCTCGTTCTCAACCTGGCCTCCCGCGTTCACATTCACCGCGAGTGACACCAGTCCGGACGCGATGTTATTGACCGGATACGGAATGTCGCCCGCAGTAGTGATGTCCGGCGGCACAAAATGCGAACCGGCGAAAACCTCACACGGAGTTCGCGCGAACCCGGCGTAGATCAGCAACAGCACGGCCAGCATTAATTTTGAATTCTGCCACACAGGCCCCTCTTGGTCCGCGGCCATGACTGGATTCCGCCGCCGCCGGATCTTCCTGCAATTCTCTCGAGCGAGATTCTCTGGCCCATCAGCGACGAGGAGTCCGGCCTTTGGCGCTTATCCTAGGTCGAGCCGGAAGGTATGTCAACGAATCCAGAGCGTTCACAGCCAACGGTTGCAGAACAGCGGATACTCGAAGCTGGTTTCGCTGGAAACTATGTTAGTTGATAGGTCTAATCCGCGGCGGGTTCGGCTGCGGGGTGCATGCCGTGCTGCGGCACTTCGTGGACGCCGCGCAGCGGCTGTTCCTGATGAAATCTGTAAAGTTGATTCAACGGACCGGCGCCCTTGCCGATCGCGTAAGATTTTTCGATCGCCTTCGTCACGTAAGCCTTCGCCAGTATCACGGCTTCGCGCAGTTGCTGGCCGCTCGCCAGTTGCGCCAGAATCGCCGATGAAAATGTGCAGCCCGACCCGTGCGTGTTCGGGCTTTTCACATGGTCGCCGCCGAACGTCTCCACTTCCGTGCCGATGCACAGCACGTCCGTCGGTTTTTCCAGATGTCCGCCGGTAACCACCACAGCCCGCGCGCCCATTTCCACCAGCTTCAGCCCCGCCACCTTCATCCCCGCAAGGTCCTTCACTTCCAGACCGGTCAAAAATTCCGCTTCCGGCACGTTGGGCGTAATTACGCTCACGCGCTTCAGCAATTCGTCGCGCACGAATTTCAACCCGGATGTGTCCAGCAATTCCGCATTCCCCGCCGTCGGACGAAAAACAGGATCCAGCACCACATGCGCGAATTTGTGCTTATCCAGAAATTCGGTAACCACCGAAGCGTTCGCGCGGTTCGCCAGCATTCCGATCTTCACGCCCGCGATCTCAATATCTTCCACCAGCGTATCCAACTGCGCGCGCATCGTGGCCGATGGCGTCGCGTGCACCGACACAACTCCTTGCGTCGATTGCACCGTCAGCGCCGTCACTGCCGCCACGCCATAACAATTGTGCGCCGCGAAAGTTTTCAGATCGGCCGCGAGGCCCGCGCCGCAAGACGGATCAAATCCCGCAATCGTCAGAAGGATAGGTGGTGTGTGGCCCGTGTGACCGTTGTGATTACTCAATGCGAGTGCCTCCGCGCGAGGTCGCTGCAGACAACTACGCCGGCGCCGCCATTTTCCGCATTGGCGCACCGGCTAACGAAAATGTACGCGCCTTCTTGTGCATCGCGCAAGGACAATATTTGAAATCACCCGACGGGGAAGACGAGCGAAGAGGTCAGCGAAAAAGTCCACGAGAAAATTCCGCGGAAAAAAAATAAGTGAATTCTTAGCCGCGCGCGATTCTCACGGGAAAAGTCCGCGCACCAAGGTGGCGTCCGCAACGCGCCCCACCGCCAGCACGTACGCTCCGGTGCGCAGATGCGCGCGATGTTTCCGCGCCATCTCGTGCACTTCATGAAAAGCGCGCCGCATTACCAGATCCAGCTTCGCGTTCACTTCCGCTTCCGACCAGAAGAAGCTCTGCAAATCCTGCACCCATTCGAAATAGCTCACCGTGACGCCGCCCGCATTGGCGAGCACGTCGGGAATCACTAAGGTGCCTTTGCGCGCCAAAACCTCGTCCGCGTGAGGAGTCGTCGGCCCGTTCGCCGCTTCCGCCACAATTTTCGCCTTGATCTGGTCCGCATTGTTCAAGGTAATGGAATTTTCCAATGCCGCCGGCACCAGAATGTCGCACTTCATCGTCAGCAAATCGTCATTGGAAATGCGCGAGGTCCCCGGCATCCCCACCACGGTCCCCGAACGCTCCTTGTAACGCATCGCCTTCAGCGGATCGATCCCGCGCGAATTGAAAACTCCCCCGCGTGAATCGCTGATCGCAATCACCCGCGCTTTCTTCTCGGAAAATAATTTCGCCGCGACCGAACCCGCGTTTCCGAATCCCTGAATCGCCACGCTCGCCCCGCGCAACGAAAGCTTTTTCACCTTGCAAGCTTCTTCCACCACGATCACGCACCCGCGCGCTGTAGCCTCGTTCCGTCCTTCCGACCCGCCGATCGAAATCGGTTTGCCGGTCACCACTCCCAGCGACGAATGCCCCTTGGTCATGGAATACGTATCCATGATCCACGCCATCGTCTGCGAGTCCGTGTACACGTCCGGTGCCGGAATATCCTGCTCCGGCCCGATGATGGGCAAAATTTCCGCCGCGAACCGCCGCGTCATGCGCTCCAGCTCGGACTTGCTCATGCGCTTCGGATCGCAGATCACTCCGCCCTTGGCGCCGCCATAAGGAATGTTCACCGCAGCGGTTTTCCACGTCATCCACATCGCCAGGGCCTTCACTTCGTCCAGCGTCACTGCCGGATGATAGCGAATCCCGCCCTTCGCCGGCCCGCGCGCCACATTGTGCTGCACGCGAAATCCGGTGAACACTTTGATCTGCCCGTTATCCATCTTCGTCGGGATGGAAACTTCCAGCACGCGCTTGGGAGTGCGCAGAATCTGGCGCAGTCCCGGGTCCAGCTTTAGATATTCCGCCGCGATATCAAACTGAATTTGCGAAATGCGGTACGGATTCAGGTCCTCGCGCGGTGCAATCCGCGGGATGGGCTGGGTGCTAGCAGGTTTGGCAACGGTTGCCATTCGATGTTCCTTCCTGACGTGGCGAGCGATTGGTGGTAAAGGCCGTAAGTCTTGCGCGAATCGAAGTTTAGTCAAGCCGTGCTGGATGTCAATGGAAACCAATCAAAGCACAGGAAATGCCGCAGCGGCGCTCAATGCAGTTCACAGGCGTAATCACCACAGNAATCCTTGTAAATGTTTGTCCAGAAAGTACTTACACGCANAGCCATTTCCGCACAAGCTTCCGAATTCTAGCAATCACATCGCCACCCAATTCCTGCCACAACCCGGTTGACCCCGCCCTACCAACAAGTTACGCTCCCTCGACGACAGCGCAATCGCGCGGTGCGACCTGACATGCCAACCCGCGCCGCAATCCGGAATCCCTTCGCGCGCGTATCTATTAGGAGAAGCATTTACTTGGCGACGGCGGAGAAGCGAGCGGAGTTGAAGGCCACGGACGCGTCACTTATTGACCGGATCGTTCAACGTGACGAGTCAGCGCTCGCTGCGCTCTACGACCGTTACGCCGGGATGCTCTCGTCCGTCTTGAACCGGATTTTGCGCGACACCCAGGCAGCCGAGGAAATCCTGCAGGACATTTTCTATCAGTTGTGGCGCAACGCTGCGCAATTCGATTCGTCGCGCGGTTCGCTGTCCGGCTGGCTGCTGGTGATTGCCCGCAATCGCGCCATCTCCCGTTTGCGGCGCCACAATCCCGCCAGCGGCGATGAGCTCAGCGAAAACACAGTCGTGGTTGCCTCCAATCTGGAAAGCTCCGTCGCGCAGCAGCAACTGATGGCCAAAGTGAAAAGCGCGCTGGACAATCTGCCGCAGGAGCAACGCGCCGCAATCGAACTGGCATACTTCGAAGGTCTGACACACAGTGAAATCGCGCAGCGCACCGGCGACCCGCTCGGCACGGTGAAAACGCGCCTGCGCTCAGCAGTAGAAACTCTGAAACGGGATTTGCATTCATGAGCAGCGAACATCCAACTCGGCCCGAAGATTTCGATCTCTACGCGTTAGGCGCCCTCGACGACGCCGAGCGCCAAGCGTTCGAATCGCACGTCGCTTCCTGCGCGGACTGCGCCGAAAAACTCGCCTCCGCACGCGGACGCACGGCGATCCTCGCGTTCGCCGCGCCGCCTGTAGCTCCTTCACCCGGCGTGAAGGAAACTCTGATGCGCCAGGTGATTGCTTCGGCCGAAGGTCCGGGCGGCAGCGTCGCACGCATAAAGCCGGAGCCGGTCGCAGACGGCGGAATCTTCGCGCGCTGGTGGGCTGCGCTGCTGCCGGTTGCGACGGCCTTCGCCCTCGCGACCGTTCTGCTGTGGTTGCACAACGAACAGCTCAATCGCCAGCTTGCCAATCTGCGCGCAACGATTCAGCAGCAGCAGCAGGAACTCGCCGAAACGCGCCATCAAGCCGACCTGATCGCCGCGCGCGAGACGCTCGTGGTTCCGCTCTGGTCCCAGAAAGGCGCGCCCGACGCCCACGGCGAAGGCCACGCGCGCGTGCTGTACAACGCGAAGGAAGGAATGATGACCTACGACGGCTGGCTGCCATCGGCCCCCGCGGACAAAAGTTACCAGCTGTGGCTCGTGCCCATGAACGGCGCGCCCATCAGCGCCGGCGTCTTCAACCCCCAGAACGGCGAAATGAGCCACATGATGATGAAGTTCCCCGCAGGAGTCACCGCCAAGGCCTTCGCCGTGTCGCTGGAACCCGCAGGCGGCGTGCCGCAGCCCACAGGCCCGATGGTCCTCGTCGGTCCCATTTCGTAGCACGCGCCGGCGCACGATTTTCTCGGCGCTCTGCGTCTCTACGATAAGAACTTTTAAGTTTTCGCCGAGTCAGGAATGAAATCCACGCCCATGTAACTCCGCAGCGCCTCCGGAATCGCGACCGATCCGTCCGCGCGCTGAAAATTTTCGAGCAGCGCGATCCATGTGCGGCCGACCGCCAAGCCTGAGCCGTTCAGGGTATGCACGAACTCTGATTTCTTTCCGCCCGGCGGCTTAAAACGGATCCCCGACCTTCGCGCCTGGAACGATTCCGTATTCGAGCAGGAAGAAATTTCCATGAACTCGCCCGCCGAGGGCAGCCACACTTCAATATCGTACGTTTTCGCTGACGCGAATCCCATATCGGCGGTACACAGCAGCATTACGCGGTAGTGCAGCCCCAGCCGCTGTAAAATCGCTTCGGCGTTTGCCACCAGCGTTTCCAACTCGTCGTAACTCTGTTCCGGCCGCGTGAATTTGAACATTTCCACTTTCTGAAATTGATGCTGGCGCTTCAGCCCGCGCGTGTCGCGTCCTGCCGCGCCGGCTTCCGAGCGGAAGCATGCGGTCCACGCGCACACTTTGATCGGCAGCGCATCGGCCTCCAGAGTCGTGTCGCGATACATGCTGGTCAATTCCACTTCTGAAGTCGGCGTCAGCCACAGGTCCGTGCCTTCCACATGAAACATTTCCGCCGCGAATTTCGGCAGCTGGCCGACGCCGGTCAGCGAAGCGGTGTTCACCAGAAACGGCGGCAGAATTTCCGTGTAGCCGTGCTCGCGCGTGTGCACGTCCAGAAAGAAATTCGCCAGCGCTCGTTCCAGCCGCGCGCCCAGCCCCTTGTACACCGCAAAGCGCGAACCCGCGATTTTCACTGCCGCGTCGAAATCCAGAATTCCCGCGGCTTCGCCCAATTCCCAGTGCGCCTTCGGCTTGAAATCAAAAGCCGGCGGCGCGCCCCACCGCCGCACCTCCACATTTTCCGCCGCCGATTTTCCCGGGGGCACGCTGGAATGAGGAATATTCGGCACAGTCAGCAAAAATTGCCGCAGCCGCTCGTCGAGATCGGTGATGGTCTCGTCGTCGCGCTTGATTTTGTCGGAAACCTGCTTCATCAAGGCCAACAGCGAAGCAGCATCCTCGCCTGACTTCTTCATCCGCGCAATTTCTTCGCTGGCCTTGTTGCGCTCTGCCTTCAACCGCTCCGCCGAAGTAATCACCATCCGCCGGTCGGTGTCCAGCGTCCGAAAAGGCCCCAGGTCGAGCGTGGCGCCGCGCTCCCGCGCCATCTTCTCGATCACATCCAAATGCTCCCGCACATATCCCAAATCCAGCATAGGCCCAGCAGAATACATGAATCCGGGACGAAGTGAAAAGCGGCACAAATTCCAGCTGCACCGTTAAAGCTTTCAAGGATATCTGCTTTGTCGCAAGCACTTGAGCCGACAAGATCGTTTTCAAGCCCGTCGCCCGAAAACGCGCGAAGCGATAACCTCAGCCAACGCGGCTCCGTAGGCGCGGCTCGGCCTACGTTGTGCGGTGTCTTCGACCCCCTGTATGCGCAGATGGCTGCGGTTTTTCCATGGCGTGGAGCTTCCAGACGATTTGGCGCATTATGCCGGTCCACATGTCGGCGTCGCGGCTGGGGAGATTCAGGCGGCGGACGAGGCGGCGGATGCGCTCGTCGGCGTCGGCTACGGTGCGGCGGTCGAGGAAGCCGCTGGAGCTGAGGGCTTCGCTGAGGACGGCGGTGAAGCGTTCGAGTTCGCCCGCGGTGGCAGGCGTTGCTTTTTCCAGCGCTCGCTTAAATTTGGCTGCGGCCTTGGCGTCGCGGACCAGTTCGTAGAGGCAGACTGCGACGGCCTGCCCCAGGTTCATCGAGCGATGCTCTTCGCGGGTGGGAATGCGCAGGAGCCAGTGGCAGTGGCTCAGGTCTTCGTTGGATAATCCGGTTTTTTCCGAGCCGAACAGGACAGCCACGCGATCTGGGGTGGGCTTCTTCGCCGCGTGCGCGCCGCTCGCTGTTTTTCCGCGTCCGGCGCGCATGCTCTCGATCTTTTTGCGCGCAACTTCCGTGCGTGTGAGCTTCGCGTTCGCGGGTTGCTCGCGCCGGGTGTGCTGCAGCGCAAGATGTTGCAGAATAATGCGCGCTCCAGCCTCGAGAGTGCAGAGCGAATGATGCAATTCGCGGCGGCCAGCGGCCGTCGTGCCGACGACGAGGGCGCAATCGGCCACGGCTTCAGCGACGGTGGAAAACTGTTCGGCACTGGCGAGCACCGGGGCCGCGCCCACGGCGGAAACTGCTTCGCGATACGCTGGATCGTAGGGATTCACCAGGCGCAGGTGCGTGCAGCCGAAATTGCTCATGGCGCGCGCCGCCGCCCCGATATTCAAAGGATTGCGCGTCGCCACCAGCACGACGCGAAGATTGTCCAACAGGGCCGGGGAATTCATGAGTGCTTATTCTAGGACAATACGATTCAGAGGCGTAGCGCGGGGTTTCCGGGTGTGGCTTCGCGCGCGCGGATCGAGTTGGGGGTGAATCGCGAAATTAACGTGGCAGCAACGAGGGCGTAACATGGCGGAAAATTGGTTTGGTAGGATGGCGCCGCGGTCCCTTCCATCACGCGGAACACCGCACAAAGGAAACGACGCCATGCTGCCTCCCAAGCTGATTCTTTCCCCGATCGATTTCAGCGATCCATCGCACGCTGCGCTGGACGTGGCTGCGGATTTCGCGACGCGGTTCGGCGCCGAACTGCTGCTGGTCCACGTGGTGCCGGCAATCCCGCATCTGCCGGAAAATGTGTCCATTCTGAAGGAAGGCGAATACGACCAGAGCTTGACGGGCGCCGCCGCGAAGCGGCTGGCTGATCTGGCCGCCACGCTCGCGCAGAAAAATGTGAAGGCGCGCACGGAAACGGGGACGGCGAATGATGTTGGAATGGAGCTGGTGCGCATCGCCGAGCACCAGCACGCGGACATGATTATCATCGCGACGCACGGCATGACTGGCTGGCACAAAATCGCGTTCGGTTCCGTGGCGGAGAAAGTGGTGAAGCAGGCGAGCTGCCCGGTGCTGGTGTTGCGCGCGAATGCGATGCAGGACACGGGCGGCGCGGAGAAGGCCGCTTCGTCCGCGGCCGATTAGTTAGTACTCGCCGCGCCCGCGGCGGGCGGCGCTTTGACCGCGCAACGCAGGATCACAGCGCGATTCACACTCCGACTTCGGCGAACTCGTCGCACATCGAGCGAAAATTTTCGTACCAGGTTGCCGTAAACACGCCGACCAAATATTCCGCGGTGCGCCCGGCCACAGC
>JGI12648J13191_1000067_pt1 | contig 13558 bp, 26 predicted proteins | sample BlaSpr_A8_OM1_O1_FD_13191 | JGI IMG/M metagenome (IMG submission 13191)
ACGGTGAGGTCCGGCTTGGTGCGGCTAGGCATGACTAGGCGTGGCGTGGCAGGTACGGTAAGGCTTGGTCAGGCGAGGCGCGGCTTGGCGGGGTCGGGCTAGGTCTGGCAGGTGAGGCAAGGCACGGCATGGCAGGGTCAGGCCAGGCCAGGCACGGCAGGCATGGTCTGGTAAGGCTCGGCGTGGCTTGGCTAGGCGTGGCTTGGCAGGTCGGGCTTGGCACGTTATGGCGCGGCCTGGCGAGGCACGGCATGGCAGGGTCTGGCAGGGCAGGTGTGGTTCGGTCAGGCATGGCACGGTGTGGCATGGTAGGGTTCGGCAGGTACGGCATGGTCTGGTTAGGCTCGGCACGGCTAGATTAGGCTCGGCAGGCAATGAAGAAAAAAGTCAAGCCGGAAGAATGTAATCACCAAAAAGGCAATCGTACAGCGGTCGAATTTTACGAAGAAGACGACGAAAAATTGTTTGGTCGCTGTACGCTTTGTCCTGCACGAATAACAGAAAACCATCCTCTATTTCAGTTACATCTTGACGCGATGTTGCGTGGTGGTAAGATGGCGGCCAAAGGGAGTAAAAAATGAAAACTGCTATTCGAATTGTCACCGTTTCAATTTTTGCGTTTTTTCTCGTCTTAGGGATTTTATCCTCGCAGGAAAAACCAAAAGATCCGCCTAAAGAAGATCCGAAAGCGCCGGTACTCGATTCCAATTATCGCGCCGACATGCTGGAGTTATTCAATAGCATCTTGCAGAACGATTCTCAGGTGCAGGGGATTAAAAAACAATACGATGATGCCATGCACAACGATCCGAATTACGTTAAATTGACCAATGAAAACGCAGACAAGATCAATAAGCTAAAGGATATGGCCAACGCCAAAAAAATTACGGTGGACGGTAAAGTTTGGATCGTGAATCCTACTACAGCCAAATACGAGCTTGAACCGCCTAAGCAGGAACAAAAAACTGGGCCGCCAGCAGGAAGTCCCAAGTAGGACAGCGTGAAACAGCCAATCGAAGGGGAGTTCCGAATCGTTCGCAATATGCTCACTATTAAGATTCCACTTGTCACATTGCCCAAGAAAGTGAAGGATAGAATCTTCGTTCCCAGCTTGGCAGGAGTCACTAATAGGGAGCGGCAAGTGTTGCAGTACGTGATCGATGGCAATTCAAACGCAGTGATAGCAGCAAGGCTACGGACTTCAGTACGCACAGCAAAGTTCCACGTTTCCAGCCTATTGAAACATTTTCATGTAAAAGACCGCGTAGCCTTACGATTTCGGGTTACAAGGATGGTACAGAAAAATGAGAACCTTGATACTGAGCGCCCTATTACTATTTAGCGCTAACCTTCTACGCTCCCAAACCGTAACTTCGGTAATGACGCCGGTAACCATCAACGGAACGGGTTTTGTGACCGGCGCAACGGTAGCGAATTGCACCAATGTCGTATTCGTTTCGGCCACAACGCTGACAGCAAGTTGCCCGGCTGGGACACAAACGGTTGTAGTGACCAATCCGGCGACGGCGAATCCGATCAGTGTCAACTTTGTTGGCTTGGACGTTGCGATGGCTGCAACCGAAACGGCAGGAGTGGTGCCGGTAACGAATTGGAACAATGCAACTGGAGCGAGTACTGTGGCAGGCTTGGCCTTGAAGGATTCTACGGGAGCGGCCACCAGCGCCACCATAGTCTGGTCCTGCGATGATTTGTGGCAATTGCCGATTACCGATGCGCCGGGCAACGTTCGCATGATGAAAGGGTACTGCGATAACAACTCCGCAACGCCTACGACCATCACCGTTTCTGGATTACCCGCCAACTCTCTCGGCTATCAGGTGTACGTTTACGCTGACGGCGATAATGGAGCCTTGCAGCGAACTGGGAATTACACTGTAGGCACAACCAAAATCTCGGCAATTGACCTGGCCAATACGAATTTCAGCGGAACATTCACCCAAGCCAACAATTCAGCGGGCAATTACGTTATGTTCACAGTAACAGGTACGGGCTTTACGCTTGGAGCGATAGGTACATCGACCGATGCGCAGCCACGCGCGCCAGTCAATGGCATTCAGATCGTTCCCATCACGACCGTAGCCGCGCCCACTGTCGCGCTCAAGTGGACGCCGTCGGTTAGTGTAGGGGTAACCGGCTATAACGTTTATAGGGGAACGGCATCGGGCGGCCCGTACGGTACGAAGTTAACACCAACACCAGTAGCGGCCTCTCCCTACGTGGATACTACCGTCCAACCTGCGCAAACGTACTACTATGTTGTGACGGCATATAATCCGAACGCCAGCCCGAGTGAAAGTGTTTATTCAGGCCAAGCTATCGCAGTGATCCCGTAAAACAGAATTATTACACCGTTGATAGAGTAAGCTATGTGATCTTGGGGGTTGCTGGACAAGCGTAGGGTAGGCACACAGCCGCGCGGCTATGCTAACTGGGTCAGTCAATCTGAACCTGGCCTACCCGCCCCCAAGCGGAGAGATCCCGTGAAATGTGCTAGTTGCGGATTAAAGTTCAGCGCGTGGGAAAACTGGATTCACACTGGAGGACCGTACAATCCTTTCAGACCGGTTAGTGGAAAGCTCTTTCACAAGAAATGCTTTGAGGTAATGCGCGGAGAATAAAATGGTTGGTTGGAGCCGAAGAAACCGAGAAAACAGAGAGCGCCGGGCGCGAGCACAGGCACGCGAAGATGCCTGCATTGCTGCTGGCTGTAAGTGTTACTGCCACGCTCCGCGCGAACCAGAGAATTGGAAAGCTATATTCGGCGCTCTCTTGGCTTTTGTCGGATTGTATTTTGGGTTTTGTGGCATGCTTATTCACATGCAAAAACAGGTCAAAACGATACCGCTAGATGCAAGCGCATGGACCTGTACCGACCGGCGCGGCGAAGCCCTTGGTCCGGTAATGGATTCAGAGTGTGTCCGATGGGAAAAGAAGTAAAACATACGTGGTCCTACTGTAATTTGTGCCGGTGCGAAATGGTCCTATGTGGGACCTGCGGCAATAATACTTGCAATGGTGGGTATGGCTACGTGAACGGAGATATTAACGGGCCGCGCTGCCCGGACTGCCCAAGTGCCTACGAATTGATGTACTCCAAGTATCCTCGGAAATAAATCTTGACCCCGTAAGTTCAATTCCCCACACTTCTCTCGTATGACACAGGTTCCCAAATGGGACGGCGAGAGCACAAGCACTCGCCCGCATATTAAGCTAGATATCATAGCTAGATTCTCTGGACACCCAAGCGATCTAAGTACCTGGCTCACTGTGCGCGGGTCCAATCGAGTTCCTTCACGAAAAACTAAGAAGGAGGTCAAATAATATGGAGGCACGTAGCCGCCGTAAAGGCCGTAAGCACGGTCGCTAAATCAATTCGATTCCCCCGAGTTGATTTTACAAAAATTTCTCCATCACGAACTCTAAGGTAGGAGGCTTTATGAACCAGGCTAACCGTCGCAAGCATGGCGGACGTAAGAAGGGCCGCTAGTGGTACTCCCAGCACCTCCAGGAAGATGCTGGGCCGGTTGATAGCTGCCGTCTCCCGGCTCCAAATGACACAGCAAGGATGGCCGGTCTTCGGATCGGCCATTTCCTTTTGAGGACAAAATGAAAAGACTGCTAACTACTGAAAATAATAGGGCCACGTGGACCAAGGCAGGGTCGCGGGCGCAGACGTACTCGGCGGTACGTAGTAATTGGGAGTGCTGTAACTTGGTATGTAAACATTAGTTCCGACACATCCAATGGTGCCGGGATTTAGCGCTCTCCATTTACGCTGGTATTCCAGTCTCCGTAACTTCTGTTCTGAGGTAAAAACTCTCATTTAATATAGCCAACGGCAGTCTAAAGCGTATTCAATCATACGCTGAAAATAATCCTGGATAGATTCTTTCTGTACCTCCGCTTCTGCGAGTAACCCTGTAGTGTGGCCGTCAGGTATCCGCACGGTCATAATCAGAATGCCGCCAGGTGCGCTTCTTGCGGGCGGCGGAACAAACTTGCCGTTCTTTTTTGGCGGCGTCTTGGACGATTCAGCGACTTCAAAGTATTCAAAAACCGGATGCCGCTCAATGTATTCTGACTCTTGCGCCTGAATAGTCGCCGCTATGGTCTTAAGCTTGTCCTGTTGGCTCTCTATGGTTTCGACCTTTCTCGGCACTAGCCGCTCGTTCGGCTCCGGCTCCGGAGGACGAGTCTCATGCGGAATACTGGCAAGAATACGGTCCGGCACCCTCTCTGGCGGCGGTTCGAACACAACCGCCTCTATAAGAGGCCTGGCGGGCGCTGGGGACGGCGCAGTGTCCTGCGCGGGCTGTGCGGCCCTAGCCATCGCTTCGTAGGCCACAGCTTCCTCTGCACTATCGAACTCATGTCCAGACTGGCAAAATATTTTAGGAAAGGACTCCGCAGTGTACATTAAGCGATGAATCTCGCCATTTTCCTTGCATGCCGCGCAGATAATCGTTGTGGATATATTCATACTTCCTCCAAAGTCCTAATTGGGACCTTATTCTTGTGAATATCGTTTTGTAATTGAACGAAATCTGTGATGTCCTTCAAGCAGTTAGCATCAAAAACGCTTGAAATGGTTGGGGCAAAAGTATATCGCCTCCACGGAGCGTGCCACGATATATAACCAAGAAAAACGCCGCCCGTATTAACCACGTCCCAGATTTTAGTTTTGCCCGAAGCACTTGTACCATGCTCTTTGAAAGAAATATATTTCATTTTTTAAATGCTCCTGCTATACTGATTACGACGACATGACCAGAGAAATTAAGCTACTAACTTGGCCAACTAAATTAGCGGAATCACGCATACGCGTAGCAACCTTTGTGCCAGGCGATCCTATTTCGAAGCAACGTCCAAAATTTTGCGTTCATAAATCTGGAAAAGTTTACACACCTAAGCACACCAAAGAGGCCGAACAGGCCATTGCATGGTCTATTAAAGTTGCACATCGCCAAATCGTTGAAGACGGAGATTCCCTGTTCGGGGTACGACTGGCTTTCTATTGCAAGAACTTCCAGCGCCGCGACCTCGACAATATGTGCAAGCTGGTTTTTGACGCTTGTAACAAATTTATCTGGCGCGATGACACGCAAGTTGCAGAACTGCATTCTGCCGTATTTAGAGATTGCAGAGAGCCGGGTACAGACATTCTTATTTATATCATTCCAAATGCTACTGCGCATCGCCTGTTCCCGTGCGCACTGTGCGGAAAAGAATTCACTAGGTACCCATCTTCCGAAGGCATAAAATATTGCTCCAGAGAATGTTCGGGCACCGCAAGGCGCACCGGTCAGTTCAAAGATTGCGACAACTGCGGAAAGCAGATCTACAGAGGCGGAGAGCGGTATTCGAAGCACGTCTTTTGCAGTCGAGAGTGTAAGTCTATTTTTGGTACAGTCGAACTGGCTTGTAAGTACTGCGAAAAACCATTCAAAAGGCACCGCTCCGTAAATCGCGGCGCAAACCAGAAAAAATTTTGTTCGGAAGAATGCCATGCTAAGTACTGGGAAGGTAGGCCAAGAAGAAAACAAGCTTACGTATGTCCTAGCTGCGGCGAGAAGACTATGAGCAAGAAGGAATATAAATGCTGCATATCTTGCAGGATTAGAACCGGTGTTTTTAGGTCGCCAGGTGGAGTGCCTGTTATTCCTGCGTAGTATCATTATCACTCTTCTTCCGTTAGCCTCTCAAGCTTTTCCTTTTCCATATCCAAATCGGGAACCAAACGCAAGAATCCGCCACGAATGGACTTCACTACGGACACTCCAATGCTTAGTGACTCAATATCTTCTAGAGAAATTGTGATTTCTAGATTCACCGGAGCATCCATTTCTTGCCCACGTCGAGCAAGTAGTTTGCGCCTTCGGTCGTTAATTCTTCGTCTGCGATTACACCGTGCGTTGACTTCTCGCCTTCAACTGTTTCGTAAATAATTACCACGTGCCTGATCCTGCCAGCCTGTTCCATGGCCGACATCATGGCTTCAGTGACCGTACTCTTAAGAATGCGCTCGAATTTCACTACGAATCCTCGCCCGGCCTGCGCGGTAATAATAGACTCCCTACATAAAAATACCTTTCGCGAAGCTTGCGCGTCTGCCCTATCAAGACGGTCACTATCTCGGTATTTTCGCAAGAATTGAGGTAGCGAATCGCTTCGGTCAGGTGACCGCTGGCCTGTTTGATCTTATCCTTATCCGAGACGCTTCTACTGATCGACCGGCTCCCCTTGCTCTTCCGGCTCCGTACTCGCGCCGTTCGCGGTCTGCTCGATGACTAAACCACGAATCGCACCGTAGAGTTCCCTGTTGCCCCGCAGCGCGTTGCACGTTGCAAATCTTCCCTGCCCAATACGTTCGTCTCCGAAGTTATACCAACTCCCGTCCTTGCTTACAATTTTCATCTTTGCGGCCATATCCAAGATGTCAGCTTCGCGGTCGATTCCCTTTCCATAAATCAGATCGAACTCGACCTCTTGGAACGGATTACTTATGCGGCTTTTTGGATTCTTGGCCCGTACACGTGCCCCTACGATCTTCTCGCCAACCTTGAGCGCGGCGATCCTGCGCACGTCCAGTCGCAATGAGGCTTGGTGCTTTAGTGCGCGACCGCCTGTGGTTTTTGTCTTTTCACCGTATCCGAAGGAATCAATCGTCTCGCGAAGCTGATTTATGAAAATCAGCGCAACGTTTTGCTTGCGGACCTTTGGAGTTAACTTCCTAAGCGCTTGACCCATAAGTCGAGGCAGAAGTGCTACGTTGGCATCACCAATTTCGCCTTCAATCTCCGCACGAGGCACCAACATAGCTACGGAATCGACCACAATGATACCAACATCGCCTGAATCTATGAGTGTTTCTACAATTTGCAAAGCAGTTTCGCCGTTGTCGGGCTGTGTAATCGCCAAAGTATTGACGTTTACACCCAAATCTTCCGCATATTTTGGATTCAGGGCGTGCTCAACGTCCACATAAGCAGCATTTTCACCCTGCGTCTGAGCGATTCCTGTGGTCGTTAAGGCCATCGTACTCTTGCCGCCGCCTTCTGGACCGAATAGCTCCGTAATCATCCCGCGAGGAAATCCGCCATTTAGCATTAAATCCAAAGAAAAACAACCGGTAGAGAAGGAAATAACGGGCGGCCGACGCTTTCCTAATTGAATGATCGTACCTTTGCCGTAGGTTTTATTGATATCTCCCAAAGTTCCAACGAAATCGCCTTTCTTTCCTACTGGGGCTTGAACTTCGTTTTCCTGTTTCGGTCTGCCTCTGGGTGACATTTCTCGCAAACTCCGTAGTTATCTTCGTCCAGATCGTTCCTATAACCCCCGCCTATGCCCCTACCGGTCGCGTGGTGGAAGTGAAACATCCCAAATGGGACAGGCTTACCACAATCACCGCAACGCCCTTCCTGCCAAACGTACTGCCGCCAGCGCAGCCGCCTGTACTCTTCCGCACTCAACTTTACGAGCATTAGAAATTGTTAATAACACGAAGCTCTCCACCCTTACCAAGCTTAATTGCTTCTTTCATGGTCCAACACCCGCCGCTCTTCACGTGGTCTTTCGTACCGCAGTGATAGCACAGCGGAAAACGCATCCCAGTGTATTCTTCGGGCAGCTTATTGACGGTAATGCAGTACACCACATCGCTGCGATTCGCTATTTGTAAGTTCCGAACCTTGTAGCCTTGCTCCCAGGAGAGAACTTTTGGTGGGAACTCAGTAACATTCAACCCCAAATTTTTCTCCAATTTCTGCTGCCCACTGATCGATGCCACCTAAATGACAATTACCGCTAACTATTTCAGTGGTACCTGGCTCAGCAAGTATTGAATAAATTAGATACTTTGCGCGAGATTCGCCAATTAAAGTAAACTTTGCGGCCTCGCTACCTACGATGCCTACTATCATTCTTCGAATATCCGTACATAAACAACTCGACGTTGCGGAAAATAGATTTTTTCGTTTTTACTAATTAGAATACTTAACCAATTGTTATGCCAGCCTACATCCCTACACCAGTCACACTGATACTCAATCTTTTCTTGGGGGCCATCAAGCTGCACAATAACCTTGTCCATCACCATTCCTTGGCCAGTCTTAACGCTTTCGTTCTTCGGAAAACTATGTTGCAAAATACGTCTCCTGGCGTATCTCTTGCCGAGATGGCTTCCTTTGTAGCTCATTCTTCGATCTTCCATGCAGCCCTATTAAAAGCGCCCGCTTCTTCTAGGCTCTTCAGGATGGCAACCTGATCGCGGCCCGACAAATACTCTTGGCAAATGGAAATCAAATGCACGCCGCGCCCAGACGCAGCGTCAGGATTACTAACCGGCTCGACCGCCTGCATCACTGCGAGAGTCTTGTGAACGTACGGAGCATCTTCCTTTTTCACCACAAATTCAATAGATTCGTACTCACCGCTATCGAAAGCGCCGCCCGCCAGCGTGTTCGACACCATTGCTCGCAGCGTTACCACTTCCAATTCGGGATTCTTTTCGATTTCTTTCAGGAAACGCGGCAGCATCTTAGGTTTATCGCGAGCCACTTTCACTAATTCAAAGCAACGTGAGGCTCCAATAGATTCAAGCCGCGAATCGGAAAGGGATTTTAAGTGCTGACGCACACCGATAAACCGGTAGACGCTAGACCGCGACTCTCGAACCTCAGAACTGAGCCAGGAATCGAAAGTTTTATAGAACTTACCTTTCGGATTTTTCCATTCGCGGAAGAGCTTGAGCTTACTTACAGTCGCGACTAAATTGGACAGGCGGGCCAGCTTCCTATCCGCCTTGCCGCGCATATCGTGCAATTCATCCGCCAGCAATTGAATCTCCCTGCGGATGGCTTTGGAATCGACCTGCTCCACTTGCTCTACCTGCTTCGCTAGGGCCATCACAGGACTTCGCCTTCATCTTCGATGTACATCTCACAATCGCAGCCGCCAACGGCGCATTCGCCAGTCGGTTCATGGTCTTCCATTTGATGTCCGCATGTACACATTTAATCCTCCAAGTACCAATCGACTTCGGGATAGATTCTCCTGTAATTATTAATTTCTGTTTTTGTGGCAGGGCGCAGGTGGTCGGTGCGAAAAAACATGGAATTATTTCCCTCCGCAGTCCTACAGGCGCAACCGTTTTGAAATACGTGTGTGATAATTCGCAGTCGCGGACGCGCCTGCCCGTGGCCACCCGTGTCTAAGCCATCTGTAGTAAAAACCCAATCGTCAACTTTCACTAGTTGGCCTTAAAATACTTCTGGTAATGCCTGCGATAAGCGGCTCTTTTTCTGTGTAGTACACAGCAATACTTCTTTTCGCACAACTTGCTGCAAATTGCGCATTTATTCTTCGGCTTATCGCCGCGAATCTTTTTGCGATGCTCCCGCATCCAGAGTCGGTTGCGTTCCTTTTTGTCCACGCTACACCTTTCGGCATTCACATTTTTTGGCATAATTGCCTTTCTCTGGATTGAACGGGTCCGCCGCGACGATCTTGAACCCTGTACCGCCGCATTCGTTACATTCCGGAGAGGGTTCGCGTGCCCTGTTCTCCAAAGCTATTTGCATACCCTCACGAATTTGTGCCGGTGTAGGCATGAATTCTAAGTGCTTTTTAAGCAAGTACTCGGTCACGATGTACAGGTTTTTTGGTGAAATGTCGGACAGTCCCATCGCGTACGCCTCGATCTCTGGCGGCGTGAAGGGCTGCTTATGGAACACCGCGCCTAGCAATCTAAGGCAATGTTTTAGGGCGTCCGAGAACTGCGTCGAATACTTCGTCGTTACTGGCTTGGATTTTTTCGGCCTTGGTAAGCCGTCTTTTAACTGGTCCGCTTTCACTTTCGTTAACATCGTGAACCCCCTCTTTCAAAAATTTCCATGGTGCAATTGGTCCGTTCAAAAAGTCTTCGTCTTGCTCTTCGCTCCACGACTCGATTCGCTTCAGGACAACATCCTGCCCATACTGCCTACAATCCGCCGAGTAAAGCTTCCGGTTCGTGGTGGTCGCCTGCGCTGCCTTCCCGATTATGTGCTTCCATTTTTTCCGGAATAGCCGGAAATCAAATTCTGTCTCCCCCTCAGACTCCCCCTCTTCATGAGAAGATAAGATATGATATGCATGCATATCATGCATATCATGAGTGTTTTGGCTATGCTGTACAGCACCCCTCACAGTGCTGTTGAGCACCCCAGTAGAAACCACTCCCGGTGGTGCAGGTATATTCGATCCCCTCTCCGTAACTCCACTCCACAGTTGGTTTTCCACGAATCCTGCGATCTGAATGTAACCGTCATAACGCACAATTAATTCGTTCTTTTCGAGCGCTTTTAGAGATTTTTTAATGGTCTTAATGCTCCACTGAGAGCGCGGAGCGTACGTTTTTACGTCTTCTGGCGTCCCTTCGAGCCTTCCGGCGTCATCTGCGGACAAAATTAAGACAATATAGAGCAATCTTTGCGTGTCATTTTCCAAATTCCAGTACTTTCTGGAGCCAGGAAGCATCAAAGATCGCTTTATTGAGCGTCGGTCGCGAGATTGCATGCATTGTCCTAATTGGGACTCTTGCTGCTGGGCTTCCTGCTGAAACTAAAAGGGGCGGTATTGAGTTCCTTTACGCCAGCCCAGAGAACTCATTGTTCTATATCCAGAGACTCTATTACATTATCAGTTTCATTAGACGATTTCTGGTACAGGGTTTCCATGGCGTTATCTTTGCCAAGGCAAAGCTGAAGGTAGGAGCATTGCGTGCAGTGGTTATCCGGGAACCGGAATCCTGTGCGCATAGGCAACCGGCGCTCAATCAGCCGGTCGTACTGTTCCATTAACCATTCATCGATTTCTTCTAGGTTGGCGTCGGTGATTGTCCCCATGTGGAACTGAATCTTTGGCTCGCGCGTCTTTACCAGCACCAAGAAGGCAACGCGGCGAATGCCAGACACTAAAGCGCCGGTCAATAGCTGGGGATCTAAACCGGCATAGCCTACCGTTTCCGGCTTCTCCGGATAGGACTGTCCAGCAGTTTTGATATCTATGAGAATCTCCCCATCGAACCAGTGGGAGATTAAATCGGCAAGGAATTCTAGGCGGGTACCTTTATACCAAATCTGTTCGGGTTTGCGTGGCAGAGTTACATTGAATTCCGGGTTCAGGATCGGCAGCGCATCCTTTTCCTGCTCAAACAGAACCATAATTTTCTTCCCGGTAGCGTTTAGGCTGGCCCAGTCTTTATCGTTCTTGCTGTACTTCATGGGAACTTCTTGGAACGGTTCCCAGCTACGCACGAAATGCTCTATTAAATCCGTCCCCAGGAGATAATGCGACCGGATGGATTCTTCGATGCAGATGCCGAATTTCAGGGCCGCCGAAACTTGAATCGCGGCAAGGCCCTGAAACCGGCTAAGCTTTGTGTAGCGACCACAAAATGAAACGTCTTTAGCAATGCTATAACTGAATTTCTGGACTGGAAACCCCGACCAAGACTTGTACAGAATCGGTGCGTCCGGTATCAGTGCAAACTTTTCCGGCATCCGGCTCTCCGTTTGCAGTTAATTTAATCTCTTTTTGTGGAGAGTCAAGAGCAATCGTTGGGTCAATTTGTTTTACCCAATCGATAAGCTCTTCCATAGTCCATTTTGGATCTACCGCTACTAATACCACGTGATAGTCGAAAATATGTGCTACCACGATATCCGCTGAAAGTCTACTACTACCAAATCCTCTTCTTGAATCGCACTGGCAAGGCAGAGGGACGGCGGTTTTACGGAGCCACGGATACGTAGCGTCCAAAAGTTCTCTTTGAATCAGGCTGTACCCAAGTGCTACTTCGGCCATTCCAAGAGCACAACCGTTACCTTGGCGGTCGTTAAAGTACCCGAACTTTGGTTTCAATATCATCCTGCCAAGCGCTATCGCTTCGTAGAAATACATCTACCCCTCCCTTATTCGTCTTGGTTTTGGTGCCTTGCTACATCTCTTCACGTGAATCTTTGCCTGATTCCAGGTCGCAAACTTGCCGTTACACCACGGGCACTTCGGCATCTCAAGATTTATCACTGGGTTGAGTCCAGGAACGACAAGTCCGGCTCCCCTTTGACGTCCGCTTCCAGGTCCACGCTCGGCTCGGATGATTCGAACTTGACTTCCTCTTTCGGCTTGAGTTTGTCTTCCAGTTCCGATTCGCTCGGGCGCGAGAATCCCTTCACATCGAACTTTAGCCCATATTCTCCGTCCGTTACCTCGACCAAGACCTTCCCGGTTAGGTTTTCCAGCGCCGACCGGCGCACGACGGGTTGTGCTGCTTCCAGTAATTCGGCTGGGTATTCGAACTTGCGCATGAAATAAGTGGCCCAGTTACGCGCGGCCTTGGTTAGATAGAGCCGGAACGGGAACTGGTAGTTAATGAACTGCCCATCGAGTACCAAACAATCAATTTGTGCGTACGGCTTTTCGCGTTCTTGGTCCTTGAACTGGGCCGCGACCGTACGAATCGTCCAGATATAGCTCCCCGGCGTAAGCTCGGCGGGCTTGTCGTCCAGCCAGGCTGGAAGGAAATCCTCTTGTTCGCTCAATTTTTGATTCTCCACCAAAGATACACAGCCCAGCCACAAATCAATAACACCAAAGAGCAAAGCAACATACAGTCGTTCATTCGACTATCTTCCATGTCTTGTGCCTGCAAATATTGCTTACCGCTTGCGGCCTAAGACTAAACCGCTCAGCAATGTGCGCGTACTTCCAGCCCTGCCGGTTCAGCTTGCGGATCGCGATAACTTCTTCCGGCTTAAGCTTTCTCGTCATTCTGACTCTTTGCGTAGGCCATGATGAAAATCTGCTGGACTGACTGAGTTGGCGTACCCATGATTAGGTCCGCTACGTCTTTCGCGATAGCCCTTTTGAGCGTCTCTTCCAGTGCCCACAGCGTTCCAACAATTCTGGCATGCTTAACTCTTCCTAAGCCGTCTACCTCGACACTTAAGTGTTTGGCCATGAATGCAACCAGGTTGGTACTGGAAACTCCCGTGGCCATGCAGATAGACCTGACGTATTCAGTCGGCTGTTTCTTAGGAGTCTCAGTTGGGACGGTACCTGGAAGGTCTTTAGGAATCTCCGCTTTGGGAACCTGTGCAGGCTTGACCTCTGGTACAGGTTTAGGTGCAGCCTTTGGTACAGGTGGCTTCGCTGGAGCAACGGGCTTAGCCGGTTCCGGTTTTGCGGCTGGCGCAGCGGGCTTCTCTTCGTGAGCTTCTACGTTAGCCCAGTCCTCGATATCTTGCGTGAAGAGGCCGCTGCTGCGGCTCGCGGAAAGCACCGCTCCAACTTTGGCACGCTTGAGGGCCATTTTTAGGAGGGTATTTTTAATATCGGGGATATTTTCATTTTCAACGCGGCCCACAGGTTGGCCAATAATACTGGTATCGCTTTCACCGAACTTAGCTCCGCAGCCGTCTGATTTACCTTCTTTCTTCCAGCAAATCCAGCCGCCGCCGAAATCGTCGCGGCCTTTGATGATGGCGTTCTTGCC
>JGI12648J13191_1000077_pt1 | contig 12666 bp, 4 predicted proteins | sample BlaSpr_A8_OM1_O1_FD_13191 | JGI IMG/M metagenome (IMG submission 13191)
AAGAATATAATTAGTAATAATACTAATAATAACAATAGTAATAATCTATTATTAACAAATAAATTTTTTAGTAGATTATCTACTATAACATTTAATTTTATTTCAAATTATTATAAATTAAAATATTTAATATTAGGTTTTTTATGTTATTTTTCAATTTTACTTTTTTTATTTACATATGTTTTACCATTTATTTTACCTATACTCAATTATATTTGGTTAAACTTCAATTTATACTTAGATTTACAATTTAACATTATAAAATTTAACAATTTAAACTTTGGATTAGAATTAGAAGAAGTAAATTTATTTTTTGTAATTTTTATTCTATTAATATTTATATGAATAATTATAAGATTAAATCCTTTCATTATATATATATTTTCTGTACTTCCATTATCTTTATTAAATGAAGATAATAATATTACTCCCCTTCTCCTAGAACCTACCACAGGGCCCCTTGGGCCCAAGGGAGGGGAGGGTATTGCTATTGGGGGAAGTGAATCTGAATCTAATTCTGAATCAGAATCTACCAATAATGAAAATAAATTATGATCTGATCATAAAATTAATTTTATAAGTATAACAGTTCAAGATCAGATAAAATATATTAGTAATATGATGGAATCAAAAGGACTACAAATTAATCAATTTTTAATAGATTATTTTATTGGAGCTATTTTAAAAAATACATCTGGTAATAAGATGGATGTTGATAATTTTCTTAATACAAACTTAAACACTATAATGAATGATCAAAGAAATTTACAATTAAATCAACATTCTTTTGTTAGATATAGACCTTTTCTATTAAACAATTCTAGTACATCTTATTATTCTAGTGTATTACCATACACACCTGATACTGCTTTTGCTTATGAATTAAAAGAAGAATTAGAAGCTATGAAAGTAGCTCAAAGTACCTCAGAATATGGCTTAAACAATAATAATGATGATTTACTAAAACAAAGTAAGAAATTTATTGATAAATAAAACCAAAAATAAAGATAAAAAATAAAATAATAATAAATATTTAATCCACATTAAATTATTATATTTATTTTAGATCGCTCTATTGATTATATACTATAGATTATATAAATGAAAATAAGATCGTTGTATTTTGTATTTTTAGTTGAAAACAAAAAAGTAATTTATATACTTTTTGTTCTTTGTTAATTGTTCTTTTTATATCAACAATAATAATAAAAAAAAAAATATATAAAAAAATAACCAAAAATTTTAAAAAATATAACATTTAACCCCATTTCCAATGGAAAACCTTATTTCATGTTCACCCATACCCCTCCCTTTTTGAAAAGGGTAGTTTTTTTAGGTTACCGTAACAAACAGTTTATATATAAACTACATTTGATTTATTAAAAGTAGGAATAAGTTACTTGGGACAATTTTATTCATTTCAAGTATTCATCGATTTACTATTATTTAAAATATTCATATAAATAAATAATAGTACACACAAGAGCATATTAAACAAAAAAAAAAATTTATTATTATGATGTCTAATTACAAAATATGTTATAAAAAAATTATAACTAAAAACAATTTATTTGGTGTTAACTTTATTCATACCAGTGGAGTTTTTTATTCTAATGTAACTGTTGAAAGAGCCAAAAGCGATAAAATGATAAATGAAGCATTGGCACCTGAGAATGAAGTTAATAATGATTTGGCTGTTATTCATTTAAGAAAAAATCCTAAAACAGAAGAAGTATTACCTAATGATAATTCAAATTCATTTTCTGAATCCTTTCCTTGGTTATGTGATGAAGAAGGAAGACCAATAGATTATAATAAATCTATTAGATTATTTGAAGGTATTAAATTAATCTCTCGTTATTTAGAAACAAGATATGGTGCGGATGTTTCACTTCTTTCAGATGTNAAACTAAGTGAACTAATTAATCCTTTTATTGAGGGTAAAGATATTAGTGTTTTAGATTTATTTAATTATATAAGCAATAAATATTTAAATGATAAGGATTTTTTAAATTCATTAAATGACAAAATAAATCATGATGCTAGTAATGTTTCTTCTCCTTCTTCTTCTGATAATCCAGTTCTTTCGAATACTAATTTTGACAATTCTAAACCTTTAGGTGAAATTGGTGAAGTTACTTTAAATAATGCTATTGTTTACTTAAAAGATTTAAAATTACCAGTTATATTAAACAACAGCCAATTAATTATAAATGTTCTACCTGCAGCTTCGCATTTACTTACTTATGGTTTAATTTTGAAGAGTTATATTAAAATTGTACATAACAGACCATATCCTGTTAATATTAATTCCTATCAAAAATTAATAGAAGATGCCTCTAGAAAAAGACAATTAGCTCTATTTTCTATTTTAGGAGCTCCTATTGTTATTGGTGCTTTTAAACTAGGCTCAATTGCATTTAAGGACGTTTTTTCAATTAATTTACCATTAGCTAATTCTACTGATTCAGATTTATTAACCGAAAATAATAATAAAAATTCTGAAGTTTTAAATAGTTCAAGTAGTTTATTTTTATTATTTAATAAAATTATAAAAATAATACCTCATTGGTTAAAATTATCATTCAGATTAATATTATTAATTATATTAGTATTAAAATTACTAGGGGTTAATAGTATTTTAGATATTTTTAACAATGTAGTTTATTTTAAATTATATTGTTATATTTCATGTTCACTAGTAATTCTTTATCAATTTTTAAATATATATTTAATATATAAATTTAGTCAACCAGAAACTAAAATATTTGAATTTTATCCTGAATTTATTATAAATTGGTTAAAAGAATTTGAAGAAATAGGTAAAAGTAAAGAGATTGCTAAATACTTTAAAGATATGTATTATAGAGAAATATTTCTTTATGTTAGTATAATAATAATAATAACTGTTTTAATTTAAATTTTTCAATTCTAATTTTATTATAGTTATACATTAGTAAAAAAAAAAACAACACCAAAAAAGTAATAATTTATTATAGCTTATTAATAAAATTTAATCCAACCATAATTTAAAAATATAACATTTAACCCCATTTCCAATGGGAAACCTAAATTGATGTAAACCAAAGAGGGTATTTTATTTAGTTAACCGTAACAAACAATTTATCTATAAACTACATTTTCTGCCTTAAAAGTAGATATAAGTTACTTGGGACAATTTTATTCATTTCAAGTATTCAACGATTTACTGTTTTTTAAAAAATTCAGATGGAATAATTAATAGTACACAATAGAGAAAATTAACACACAAACAAATAATTTTAATATGTATAACTATATTAACCAATCTAATTCATTTATTAATTCACCGTTAGAACAATTTGAAATAACTTCTTTATTAGGTTTTAATATCCCATTATTAGGTCATATAAACATTACTTTAACTAATTTATCTTTATATTCTTTATTAATTGGATTTATAATTATTGGTTTACATTATTCTGCTAATAATGATATAAAATTATTACCTTCAAAATGATCTTTATTATTAGAAAGTATATTTGCTAGTATAAATTCAATGGTAAGAGAACAATTAGGTAAAGAAATTTATTTACCTTTTATTTATTCAATATTTTGCTTTATTTTAGTAGCTAATTTAATTGGTAATGTTCCTTATTCTTATGCTATAACTTCTTCTTTAATAGTTTCTATCGGTTTATCATTTACTATTGTTATTGGGGTTACAATATTAGGATTATCAATACATAAAATTCATTTCTTCTCATTCTTTATACCAACTGGTACTCCTTTAGCTTTAGTTCCATTATTAGTTTTAATCGAATTAATAAGTTACATTGCTAGAGCTTTCTCACTAGGTATTCGACTTTTTAGTAATATTACAGCTGGTCATACACTACTTAAAATACTATCAACTTTCTTATATCAAATGTTTACAGGTGGTATACTAATAGCTATAATAACTTTAATACCTTTTGCTTTATTTTTAGCAATTATTGGACTAGAATTAGCTGTTTCCTTTATACAAGCTTATGTATTTACTTTATTATTATTAAGCTATATAAAAGATGCAATTGATTTACATTAATTTATATTTTAAAAGTAACAATTAATTAAACTATTTAAACATTAACCCCTTTACACATCTTGTTTACTTTCTACTATAACATAATCATTAATTAACACAAATGTGTTTACCCCTTTATCATATATCAACAAAGGGTATATTAATATATAATTAAAATAACCTCCAATTTATTTGTCTTTGGGAAAGGTTAGATAAACATAAAATGGACAAAGGATTATGTGTATTTTTATCTTTATTTTTATTTTTTGTTTATATTTATTTTATATTTAGGATTAGGATTAGGAGAGGGAGTGCATTTATCTGTTTAGTTAAAATATGTTATTCGAATTTATAATTTTAGTTTTTAGTTAAAATAATTTAAATAATAAAAATTTATACTTTATTTTCTTTTTTTCTATATTGATATATAATTTAAAATATTATAATTTGAATACATGAATAATTTAAATAGTACAATTGTTATGTTAATACAATATTTATGTCAGTAATTGATAGATGCAATTAAAAATATAAATTTAGCTAATTCTACTGATTCAGATTTATTAACCGAAAATAATAAAACTAAAATTTTAAATAGTTCAAGTAGTTTTTTTTGTATTATGTAATAATATAAAAAAAAAATACCTTTTTGGTTAAGTTTATTATTCGGTTTTATAATAACTATTATTTTAGATTTTCTTAACAATGTAATTTATATAAAATTATATTGTTATATTTTATGTTCACTAATAATTCTTTATCAATTATTAAATATATATTTAATTTCTAAATTTAGTCAACAAGAAACTAAAATATCTGAATTTTATCCGGAATTTATTATCAACTGGTTAAAAGAATTTGAAGAATTAAGTCAAAGAAATGAGATTGCTAAATACTTTAAAGATATGTGTTATAGAGAAATATTTCTTTATGTTATTCTAATAATAATAGCTGTTTTAATTTAAATTTTTCTGTTCTAATTTTATTATAGTTATACATTAGTAAAAAAAAACAACACCAAAAAAGTAATAATTTTATTATAGCTTATTAATAAAATTTAATCCAACCATTATTTAAAAAATATAACATTTAACCCCATTTCCAATGGAAAACCTTATTTCATGTTCACCCATACCCCTCCCTTTTTGAAAAGGGTAGGGTAGTTTTTTACACATAACAAAGATAAGATTATCTATAAACTACCATTTTGCTTCATTAAAAGTAGGAATAAATTACTTGGGACAATTTTATTCATTTCAAGTATTCATCGATTTACTATTATTTAAAAAATTAATATGGAATAATTAATAGTACACACAAGAGAAAATTAACACTAACAACAAAAAAAATTAATAATGAATTCAAAAAAAGATCAAAATACACAAAAAAGTGTATTTAAACGTTTTATAATAGGAGTGTCAAAGGGTTGAAATACACCAACATTGCCAGATAGATGATTAATTTTTAATAACCATCCTTTCGTAAGAATATTTAGAGTATTAGGTGGTTTAAGTTATTTAACATTATTAGGTAAAGATTTTATTAATGTATCGTTAACTATTAAGGTTATAGCATTTTTGATAGCTTTACTTTTTTTTAATTTATCATTTTATACTTACATTCTACCGAATTAAACATATTTTTTATTTATTTAAGAGTGGTGAGTTAGAAACTAGAAACTAGAAACTCTCCTTTAGATAAATTTGCTACATTAGCTACTAAAGCACTAGTATGTCTTAAGGGTGCATGTGATGTAGGTCAGACTATAGGGTTTACTTTAGGTTTAATGATAGGAAGTGATGAGGTTTTAAAAGCTGCTGGTAGATAACCATTATTTACTCCAATATTAGTTGCAGTTCTTAAAAAGATATTACCATTACCAGTACATCGGGAATTAAAACCAGAGGATTTTGTATATAAAAAGTGATCTGAATTAAATAATGCAAACAGAGATATTAAATTTAGTGATGATGCATTAACTCACCTTAAAAATATTAGAGGTTCAGGTGGTTTAGCTGAGGATGATTATAATGAAATACGTAATTCATTATTAAAATTTAAAAATGCAAGTACAGATCAACAAAAATATATAGCTAAAGAAATTAAAGATGCTGTAGATTCTGCTACTAATGGAAAAGGTTGATAATTAATACAATATCAATTAATCTAGTTGTGTAAAAAGAAAAAAAAAACAATTTTGAACTCAAACAATAATTATAACCATAACCCATAACAATAAGAATAATATTAATAATGATCATTTAAAGAACAATTAGAATAAAAATAAAAATAATTATAATATTAATGTTAATGTTAATGTTAATGTAAATGTTAATATATATTTATTTATATTTAAAATATAGTATATAATTTGGAAACAGGTTAACTCTATCTATCTTTATATTTGATGAATTTAGAAATTAGACTGTTAACTTTTTAATTTAGTGTAAACTAGGGACTTTAGAGTGTATACTTTAACAAAACAGAGATGTTTAATATAAAAATATATATATCCAAATAAGTGCAAAAAAAAAAACAACAAAAAAAGTAATAATTTATTATATTTTATTAATAATTTTTAATCCAACCATAATTTAAAAATATTACATTTAACCCCCTTTCCAATGGAAAACATAATTTACTATAACCTATACCCCTCCCTCCAAGTTGCCTCCCCTTTTCCCAAAGGGAGGGGTATGGGGTAAAGTGTTTGGGTTATTGAAAAGGGGAGGGTAGTTTATTTAGTTAACCGTTATCGTAACCGTAACCGTAACAAACAGTTTATATATAAACTGCATTTTTCTGCCTTAAAAGTAGACATAAGTTACTTGGGACAATTTTATTCATTTCAAGTATTTATTGCTTTACTATTATTTAAAATATTCAAATGGAATAATTAATAGTACACAATAGAGAAAATTAACACACAACAAAATAAAAAATAATTATTATGATGAACTTAACTTTTTTTACATATTTAAAAATTTTAACTATTATTTTTCTAATTATAATTCACATTTATTTAATTTTTAAGGAAATGGAAATTATTAATTCAGAATTAAATACAGAAAAATACAAAATGGCAGGAATCTTAAATAACTTCACTAGAAATTTAAAAACTGCTCTCGCTATTACAATAGGTACCACTACTTTATTTGACAATTCAATGACCATTTATGAACACACAAAAAATAAAAAATTAATGGAACAAGAAAAAGCTTTATCAGAATCAAATAAAAAAGAATCAAAAGAGGACTTAATTATTTCTTCACCAATGGAAAACTACGAAGCTTTAGATTTATTAGGTAAAATAGCTGTTGGCTTTTTATTATTGAATTATGCTCTTTTCAATTGTTTTATTACCCTTGTTTTTATTTTATATGGTAATTATTTAATAGAAAAATTTGACTTGGAATCAAGATATCCTAAGTTAGTTACATGAATTAATTTACGAAAAAAATTTCAAAGATATTTTCTTATATTTAGTCTATCAGGAATAGGGGTTATTATTTTAATTCAATTTACATTTTGGTTTTTTATATTAAGTCTACACCATTAACAAAGACGCAAAAATCACTTTCCAATACACAATTTTTATTTAAATTAAACCCCTTTTTTTGTAAAATAAAATTATGTTTTTTATTAATAAATCTGAATCAGTAGAATTAGCTAATGGTAAATTGATGGACGAATAATATTTTTCTTATATTATACAAAAAAAATTTATAATATATTTTTTTGTACTTTATCTGTTTCTCGATAAACTTTTTTTATTTTAACTATTATCCTTTTTGTGTTTTTATTACTAAAATATTTATATTACAAAATTAATACAAAGAAAAACATCTTACTGGAATCGAACCAATAATAATTTGCTTCGAAGGCAAACGCTTTACCAATTTAGCTAAAGATGTTGGTTAAATTAAATATTATAAAAATTTTTTTTTTAGTATTATCATATATATATTATTTTATACAATTTTATATTAATATAGTTATCAATAACTATTATATTTATATTAGATTTATTTGAGATTTTTATCTTTACTTTTTTATTTTTAATTAATTATATTTAATTTAAAAATAATTATTTTTATTTATTACATTATCTACCTTTAGAATTTATTTTCAACCTATAAACCAGAGATTTATTTGTTAAAAATAAGTTTATCAAAGAATTATAATGTTTCTATTTATAGTGGGAGTTTGTTTAACAATATTTATATACTTTTATATTTTTATGAGTAGTAATTTGACATTATAAAAATGTTTACATTCAACCCAAATTAACTAGTTAATTTTTATATATTAAAGACACATTAAAATATTATATTATTAAAATGTCTCTTATAGACAATTATCACTCATAATTAAATTCTTAAATTAAAAAAATTATAGATACATTATAATGTATATTTTTATTTTAGGTGTATTATTTTATTAATAAATATGAACTGATGTTATTCAATGTAATGGCATAATAATTATTTAGCCCCTTTGGGCAATTTGGGAAGGTGGGGTGGTAGGAGGGGAGACATTAATTTTATTTTTGCGTTCAATATTTTGAAGGACTATAAATTTCTTTATTTATAACACTTACAAAAAATATAATACTTAAGTGAGGGTATATTATATAATTTTTTTCATATTTGAAAAACAAAAATATGAGTTACAGTATGGGTGACGAGGGATAAGATATTATCGTATGCTCAGGTTTATGTTTCGCTTGACTTAATTAATGTTAATTAAATTTTATTTTATTTTATTAAATTTATTCTTATTTAGTTTAGATAACGGTACTCGATTTTATAAATCTAAATTAAGATGTATGTAGGTTGCTTCCTCACTGCTAAATACTTCATTGATACGCGAGCTGTTAAAATTTTTAATGAATACTCTATCTTATCTTATAAGTTTAAGATGTAGTAAGATGAATAGAATTAAAATAGCTTCAATAATAGCTCACTTTAAGTTTTGGTTTATATTATGAGAAAAGGGATTGTGATACGATCTCAGACTACTTACTTTTTACCAATTAGGGAGTATAAATTATGTTGAATAGTTGAAAATTCAACAATTATATTTACATAAAATAACTTACTTAAAAATGGAGTTTTTATAGGCTATTCAAATATATATTAAATTCTATCTCTCCATTTTTATGAATTTATATTTTCATTGACTATTTCTTTACATAACCCTTTAATTCAATAATTATAAAAATAAACACCATGGTAACAAAAATATTATAATTTAATAATGCTTTTTATGCTAATCCTTAAATAAAATATAAAACTGCCATTATATAATAAAGGTAATGCATATATAAAAGATTATTTTAAACAAAAAAAAGATAGATATACTTAAGACTTTTAATCGAAAAATAAAATTTTACGAATAAAGAGACTTGAACTCTTATGAAAATTAAATCATCAAAACCTAAGCTTGACCCGGCTACCAATTTCGGCATATTCGTTTCAAAAAAAATGAATCTTTAATGTGTCTCTTTTAAATTTAATTGGTTTGTTTCATATGCTATCTAAAGAGTACATTAAAATTTTATTATTATTCATAATTCACTTACTCATAACCTCAACTTACCCTTTTTTTTATTAGTATAATCTGTTTTTATTTTAAATAAAATTAACATTTACGTTGTTTATTTAATAGGTTGATGTAATTAATTTATAATTAATTTTCATTTAACCTAAATAGAATGCTAAACCCTTTTCCCAAAGTCCCTTCACCCATAGACCAAAATTTAAAGAGATAAAAATACCTTTACTTCCTAGTAAAAAATATATAAAGTGATGTAAAATATCCAATAGCTTGTTGAACAGGTGTATATTTATTATAATCATAACTATTGAAATAAGATGTAAAACATGGATAAAACATTTAATTTCATAATGGTCATGAATTATCAAAAGCTAAATTATTTTTACAAATTGGTATACTAATTTTACGATTTTAATAAAAAATTGAAGGAGATAAAAGATTTATTTAACTAAATTTAAATAAAATAAAATGTATGGTTATTTAAATATAAAAAAAGAGATTATTATTTATTATTAAAAATAACATTTCTCCCGTTCTACCCAAATGGAGGGGTATATGGATAGAAAATAATTATTCTAATTATTACTAGCATATAAAGTTAATAATGAGATGAACTTATATAAAAAAATATATATTTTTTAATTTCAATAAACTTTAACTATGAAATAATACTACCATTAAATTATAGTATCGAACTAGCAGTGTATAAAAAATTGAATATACATGTTATATCTAATGTAGATATTGCATCAGCGTTAACAGATTATGTAAAAATGGATATGTTGAAGTATAAAACACTACCTTTTTATACAGTCAATAATGCAATTATAGATTCATTATTATTATACAAATGTTTAACGTATTATTAGGTAAAGATGAATTAAACCATGATGAAAAATAATTTGATAAAAGATCCTGCACAATTAATAAAACCTAATGTGCAGAAAAAAAAAAAGGATGCTATAGCATTTCAACTTATATCTTATAAAATATAAGGATTAGAATAAAAATCATCACCTAAAACCAATTTTATTTCGTCAGAATTGCCAATCAATAAAAAAAGTATTTAATAAAGATGAATAAATTATCGATTTAAACCTATTATGTATAAAAATTATTCATAGTATTATAAATAATGTAGTTATTATTTTAATTACTATTAAATATAAATATTTAAAGACTTATAAATTCATTCAAATCATCTAAGGAGTAGAGGATTTGAACCTCTGTATGTAAAGTGTAAATTTACCGCTAAAACCAACTCAGCTAACTCCCTTAAAATAATTTAATATATTCTAACTATTTTTTACAAAATTATGAATTTTAATAATTATTCTTTTTATTAAATGATTTATTATACCTTTCAGATATATAGAAAGTATAAAATAAATTAAAATAATTATTTTAATATAACAATTATAATGTAAGGGTTTAAAATCTTTTTAGATTAACTAAGTTATTTTAATAACATTTTTATTATTAATCTAAAAAAAAAAAGTCTAATAATTAATGTTAAGTGTTAAGTGTTAAATGTTAAATGTTAAGTGTTAAGTATTAAGTGTTAATTGTTAAGTATTAAGTGTTAAGTGTTAAGTGTTAATAATAAAAAAAGGGGGTTAAAATTCATATTTTTGTTGTATATTGCATACCTACGTGTTATTTTCCAGCTACACCTTCCAGTACAGCTACCTTGCTATGACTTTTGAGATGTTGCCCAAACGATTTAACAGGTATAGTTATTCTTAATAAATCCATTTTGGTCAAAAAAAATTATATGAAATATATAAGGCTAAATATAATCTCATATAAAAATAAGAAATATTTTTGTTTAACTCATTTCCAGTTTCCACCAATCCAAACTCCTTCCCAGCGACAGACAGTTAGTTCATCACGAATGCTTGCTTCACCGTTGCGATGCTGATCAACGATTACTCGAAATTCCATCTTCATGCCACCGAGTTTCAGGTGACAATCCGCTTTTTAATATCCAAATTTTTTTTAATGATTAGCTCCTCCTTCTGTCCGTTATAATTTAAATTATAATATTGGACCGGTCTCGCATCACTTTGTTAAAATTTATGTGGCACGTCTATAGCCCAGGACATGAGGGCCATAACGACTTGTCTTAGCCCCAAGTAGATTTCTATCAAAACTACTAATACGTTAAGTATAAATTAACGTCAGGGATTATGTCCGTTAGCGAAATTAATCTAACTTCTCACGATACGAACTGACGACAGCCATGCAACACCTGTTACTTTTTATAGCAAATAATTATAATTATTTACACTGTTTCTATTTTAGTAATACAAGTCCTGGTAAGGTTTTACGCGGGTTATCGTATTAAATAACATGCTTCACTTCGTTTGCTTCGAGAGCGACTAATTTTTTAGATTTCAACTTTGCAGTCGTACTCGCAAGGCGGTATGGTAAATGCGTTAACTTCGCCACCAATAAATAATTACTGACAGACTACCATACATCGTTTACTGTGTGGGCTAATGAGGTCTCAAATCTCTTTCGTTCTCCACACCTTCACTCCTCAGCGTCAATCTTTAAATAGATGAATAGCCTGCGCCATTGGAACTCCACCGAATATCTACGGATTTTAACCCTACATTCAGTATTGTTACATCTTCTCTTAGATTCTATCTTCGACTCCCCTAATCTTTTTGATATATATAATATATTTATATTTCGTTATTATATACATACACTATTAAAAATTTTAAGCTTCCAAAGATGCCTGCGAATTCTTTACGCCTGTTTAAGATGATTAACGTTCGCGTCTCTGGTCTTACCGAGTCTTCTGGCACCAGCTTTTGACAACACTTTTGATAAAGAAATCATGATTTTACTTTATTTTATCGAAGGCAACACACCTTCGATTTCAGTTAGCTAGTTCACTCTTTCGAGCATTGACTAATATTCTTGACTGCTGGCAGATAATTCTACCTGGTTATTTCATTCCCAGTGTGGCCATATGTTCTTACAAACTTGGCTATCCATCGTAGGCTTGGTAAGCTTTTAATCCCACCAACTACCATAATAGACGTAAATAA
>JGI12648J13191_1000079_pt1 | contig 12406 bp, 8 predicted proteins | sample BlaSpr_A8_OM1_O1_FD_13191 | JGI IMG/M metagenome (IMG submission 13191)
CGATAGCCGTCAGCAAGACTACGACCATCCGAGCCATAGGCTCGTATACGGGACTGAGCGACAGCGCTGTCGTGAGCGGCACATTTACGATTGCTTCCAACGGAACCACTCCCATCAACTTCGGCCTTGGTTTCAGCAATCCTGGCTGCATGCAAATGAACGGCAGCACTGATCTGGATGACAGCCGCCTGCAACTGACCAACGGTTCAGGAAACGAGGCAGGCAGCGCATTCTGCACCACGCAAGTGGACGTGCGCGGCTTCGTCACGGATTTCACCTTCCAGCTTTCCAACGCCGACGCGGACGGCATTACTTTCACCCTGCAGAATTCTTCCGCGGGAGCCATGGCGCTGGGCCCGGCGGGGGGCGGGCTTGGCTACGGTGCGTCGCAGATCGGCGGCACAGGGGGCATCACTCCCAGCGTCGCGATCAAGTTCGACCTCTACAACAACAGTGGTGAAGGCGACGATTCGACGGGCATCTACACCGACGGCGCGGCTCCGAGTACGCCGTTCGTGGATCTGACGCCGTCCGGCATTGACCTGCACAGCGGCGACACGATGGCCGTACATATGACGTACGACGGCACTACATTGACCATGACGATTACCGACGCCGTGGTGAACAAGACCTTCACGCAAAGCTGGCCGGTGAATATTCCGGCCGTTATTGGCGGAACCATGGCGTATGCGGGATTCACGGGCGGGACCGGCGGCGAGACGGCCAGCCAAAAGATTGAAACCTGGACGTGGGTCTCGTACGTGCCACAATCGCAGCAGTGGACGATCGTGACCACCAGCGAATCCGCGCCGAATGCATCGCCGCTCACCGACGCGAACGGGAATCCTTACCCATGCAGCGGACAAAACCCGGACAATCCGGCGACACGAATCCCAATTGCTATAACCCGCTGGTAATTACCACCGACTGGCAGGCCCCGACGATCCCGGGTGGCGGCACGAACGCAACCATGCTGGCGAGTACACTGACGAATTCCAGTTGCTCGGCCTCGGGAGGCGTCAGCAGTATCACAGCCGCGGGATATCTTCCTTCGGGCGCTTACACTGCGGTGATAACCGTGGTTCTCGATAACGGCGCGACGACCACCTTCACCGGGACAAGTTCGTCCAACAGCAGCCAATTTTCTGGGACATTCACTTCGACGGGAACTTGCATGGGAAGCGACTCCGGATCATTCACCGCAACGTTGTTCCCGACGGTCGATGGAATGTATTCCGGGTCGTTTGAATCTTCGACTGGCGGCTCTAGTACCAACGTGCAAATGGGCCTTACGACGGATTGGGATTTCAACGTGACCGGTTCGATTACGCCGACAGGTGGCGCACCGGTCTGTTTTTCAAATCTTACCGTCGCCACGCCGCTGGCGAATACGTATGGACCGAGCACGGCCAGCGGAGACGTAATCGAAGCGTTCGGCTCAGACAGCGCCGGCAACGTGGTTGCGTTGATCGCCAGCAACACGGACGCGAACGAAAATCCGTTGCCTGACGACGGACTGTATGTGACCTATGTGGGACTAGCGGGCGCTTGCAGTGGCATTTCTGGCACCGACGTGCCATTCAGGAAAGTGGCGGTGGTGCGGCGCTGGCCGCTGCCGCCACGGCTGCCGACCGTGCCGCGGCCTCCGCTCGCGCCAAGGCACGCGCCGGTCTGGCGATTCCAGAATTCGCCCGCTCACCGCTGGATGCGCCAGCCCGGGCGTCCGGTCATCCGGCCGGAGAGTCATCCGGACATTCGTCCGGAGCTCGGTCCCGAAACGCGTCCGGAGCTTGGTCCGTAGTTTGTCACAGGGCGCTAGGGCGACTAAGGCGTGGTCAAGGCGGCGCTCCCCTCCACCAATTTTTGCACCGCTGGAGCGACGGCTAGCACCAGATCCGCGGTCGGCTTCGCTGCTTGCTGGATCATTGCGACCTGCTGCNCGCGCCACTCGCCGGGCGCTGCTTTGCGCGCGTCAATGTAATCGAGAGCCTGCAGTCCCGCGGCGCCCAGTAGCGCCAAATTCTGCGAAACCCGCACCACTTCTTTCAGCAGGAATGAATTCTGCAGCAGCGGCTGTAGGGCGCTGTCGTTGTCGCGCCACTGCGTTAATTTTCCGCGGAGGTACGATTCCGCGGCCCGGTCCTGGAATTTGCTCGCGACGAACTGGTCCACGGCGGCGGAGAATTTCCTGGCTTCTTCACTTTCCGGCGAAATTGCATCCACCATGCGATTCAGCGGAACGTCGCTGGTTTGGATACCGCCAGCTTTCTCCGCTTCCGTCTCGCGAATGCTGACGCCGGCGGGTTGTGCGGTTCGGGCCAGCACCTCGAGCGCGGCGATATCATCTGTTCCGGCCAGTCGCGCGAGCATTTTTACACTGACCGAACGATGCGTCAGACCCAGTTGCTCCAGTTGCGCGCTGACCGCCGCCATCCGGCGGTACATCGAATTCACGTCCTGGACCTGTTGCGGCGACCAGAGGCGTTCAGCGACCGCCGCGGCGCGCGGCCAGATTCGCGATTCGACACTTTCGTCGGACGCGAACTCTTCCCACATGCAAGCTTCGCCGCCCAAAATCAGTTTTTGTTGCGCGGGAGTTAACATGGCGCCCGGGCCGGAGAGCGGATCCACCAAATAATGTTGCGCGGCAGGCTGTATCGCGTCCAGGTAATATCCGCTCGATAGGATTCCTCGATAGCCCTGCTTGGCGGCTTCGGCGAGCGATTCCTGGCCGCGCCAGGATTGGATCACGACATCCTTGGGCATACCCGGGGTCAATATCTCGTCCCAGCCGACCATGGATTTGTGATGTTTGCTGACGATTTTCTCGACGCGCACGGTGAAATATTGCTGCAGCTCCTGATTGCTCTTCAAATTGTGCGCTTGCATGAACTCGTGAATTTTTGCATTGGCGTCCCACTGTTTGCCGTTCACTTCGTCGCCACCGATATGAAAATAGCGATCTGGGAAAATACTGGCCATCTCTGCAATAAACTTATCGAGTAACTTGTAAGTGGATTCGCGCGTCGGATCCATTGCCGGATCGAAAATTCCCCAACGGCGCTCAATCTGGTAAGGGCCGGGACCGCTGGAAAGTTCCGGATATCCCACGAACCATGCCGTGCTGTGCCCGGGCATGTCGAATTCCGGCACGATGCGAATTCCGCGGTCGCTGGCATATGCAATCAGCTCGCGCATTTCAGCCTGCGAGTAATACATTCCGTCCGAGCCCAGATCTTGCAGCTGGGGAAATTCCCTGCTCTGCAGACGGAAACCCTGATCGTCAGAGAGATGCAGGTGCAGCACGTTCATTTTCACCGCGGCCAGCGCGTCCACGTTGCGCTGCAGGACCGGCATCGAGATGAAGTGACGGCTGACGTCAAGCGAGAGCCCGCGCCACGGAAAACGGGGCGTATCTTCGATGTGAATCGCGGGAGCGGCATAGCCGTCCGGCACGACTTCCACCAGCTGCAGAAAAGTTTGCAGGCCGTGCATCACGCCCAGAGGATTCGCTGCGGTCAACTTGGCGCCCGCGCTAGTGACTTCCAGCACGTAACTTTCGTCTTCACCTAAATCCTGCACCGGCTCGCTGCCATGATCCGCCTGGATCGCAAGAGTCGCATGCGCGGCGTCGCCCAACCGCTCGCTGAGGAAATACCCGGTTTGGCGACCCAGGTCGCGCAGGAAGCGTTGCGCCGCATGCTCCAGCCTTGGTTCGTTGTAGCCGGCGATCGCGACGGAAAAAGTTTGCATCACCATCAGGCGCCCGGCAGCAGGCATGACTTTCACGGGCAGCGGCATTAAATTGATAGGCGAAGGCACTGGCGGGGATTGTGGCGCGTGTGCGGTGGCGGCGGAACTAATCAAAGCAAACAACGATATCAGTAAGTAACTGCAGCGCCTGGTATGCTTGGCGATTCCAGAAGGGACGCCCATTTTTCTCCCCGGTGCGACGGCGAATCGTATGCCACACCGCGACCTTTGCAAGAACTTTTCAGCTTGCTTGCCGCAAATTCCCCGGAGACAGAAAATCTTCGTTGCGATTTCCCATTGCCTCCGCCCGGCGAAGTGTGCCATAAATCCGCCCCGCCATGACATTCACTTTATTGGATTGGTCCGCGATTATTGCCTACCTGCTGATTACTCTCCTCCTGGGACTGTATTTCCGCCGCTCCGCTGCTCGAAGCTCCGAAGATTATTTCGTATCCGGACGCACCGTTTCCTGGTGGCTGGCGGGCACCTCGATGGTCGCGACGACGTTTGCCGCCGACACTCCCCTGCTGGTCGCGGGGCTGGTTTACACCCAGGGAATTTCCGGAAACTGGATCTGGTGGGCGTTCCTTCCGTCCGGAATGATGACGGTATTCTTGTTTGCGCGCTTGTGGCGGCGGTCCGGGCTGATGACCGACGTGCAATTTGCGGAGATGCGTTATTCCGGCAAGCCCGCCGCCTTTCTGCGAGGATTTCGAGCGATCTACCTGGGCGTGCTGATGAACTGCTTGATCCTCGGCTGGGTGACGAAAGCCATGATCAACATCGTGGGCACGACGCTGGGCGTCACCATCAGCCAATGGCATTTCCTGCAGAGCATGTCGCGCGGGCTAACCGGAATTTTTGGTCCAGTATTTTCCGGCACGGACGGCTACGCGTTGATTATTTGTATTTTTTTCCTGATTCCCTTCACGGGCTTCTATGTTTCCCTGGGCGGGCTTTCCGGCGTGCTCTGGACCGATCTTTTTCAATTTATTCTGAAGATGGGCATCGTCATCGCGATTGCGTGGTACGCGGTGAGGGCTACGGGCGGGATGAGCTCGATGATCGCGCAGATCGGAGCGTTGCGCGCGAAAAATGGCGGCGCCGATCCGCTCGGGTTTCTTCCCGATTTCTCCCAAGGCTTCGCCAGCGAAACGCTTTGGACGCTGCCGGTAATCACTTTTTGCGTGTACCTGGGAGTGCAGTGGTGGGCGTTCTGGTATCCCGGCGCGGAGCCCGGCGGGGGCGGGTACATTGCGCAACGGATTTTCAGCGCGCGTGACGAGCGTCAAGGGTTGCTCTCCGTGCTGTGGTTCAACGTGGCGCATTACGCGCTGCGGCCATGGCCGTGGATTCTCACTGCACTCGCGGCGATCGTGCTCTACCCGGGACTTGCGCATCCGGAAACCAGTTACATGATGATCGTCAATGACCATGTGCCGCACGCGCTGCGCGGAATTATCGTCGCTGGTTTTCTCGCCGCGTTCATGTCCACGATCGCGACCCAGTTGAACTGGGGTACTTCGTACGTTGTCGAGGATTTCTACCGCCGTTTTCTTGTGCGGCAGGCTTCCGAGCGCCACTACGTGCGCGCTTCGCAGGTGGTTACCGTCCTGCTGGTGATCGCGAGCGGCTATGTTTCGGCGCAACTCGCTTCCATTCGTTCCGGATGGCAAGCCGTGCTGGAGGTTGGCGCGGGAACGGGCAGTGTTTATCTGCTGCGCTGGTATTGGTGGCGCATCAATGCGTGGAGCGAAATTTCCTCGATGGTCACTGCGCTGGTTTTGACTTTGGCGCTGAATTCGGAAGGATTGTGGAACGCGCTCATTGGCCGGCCAACGTTGTACACCGGCTCGGCGACGGTGCTGTTTGCGAAAAACGTGCTGACCACGACGGTCGTGACGACGACGGTGTGGATTCTAGTCACCCTACGGAACGGCGCCGGAGCCGAACAGCATCCTGCTGTCGTTCTATCGCAAAGTTCGCCCTGACGTGACGGGATGGAAGACGATCGCGGCGCTCGCTGCGGAAATTCCGGCGACGCACGATCTGGCGCGCAATCTGTGGTGCTGGGCTCTGGGGACGGTGATGGTGTACAGCGCGCTGTTCGGAGTGGGAAAATTGCTGCTGCAAAATTGGGGGCTGGGAATCGGGCTGACGACGCTGGCGGCGCTCTGCGCCTGGCAAATGTCGCGCGAACTGAGCGGGGGGCATGGCGCGCACGCAAAAGTGGCGTAGCGTTTGCCGAAAAAGCGCTTAGCATAATTGCGCGACGCTCTCGAGACGCCGCTCGCGCTACTCGCAGATCTGTACCAGGCTTCTCTGTCGGGCTGAAGTGCCTGGCTCCATCCGGCCAGAGCGCGCCGACGATTTACCGGAATCGGCGAATCACTAACGTGTGGCGGCCGGAGCGATACAGGCCTAACACGTACATGCAGGCCCTGCCCTTCGTAGTGAAAATCAGCTGGCGAATTCGCAGCAGCGGAGAGCCGCGCGGAACCGCCAGCAGTTCGGCGGTTTTCAAATCCGCGGCGGTAGCGTCAATTTCCTCGTCCGCATAGGCGAGTTCCACGCCGTATTCATGCTCTAGCGTTACAAAGAGTGAGCCACGCTCGAGCGTTCCTCCCGCCAGCGCAGGAAATTCGTCGGCCGACAGATAGCAAGTCTCGAGTGCGAATGGTTCATCGCCAGCCTGGCGCACTCGTTCCAGCCTGAACAGGTGGCTGCCAGACGGCAGCGAAAGCCGCGCCGCGATTTCGTGTTCGTCATCGCGTACAGCGGAAGAAATAATTTTTGACCTGCCCATCAGTCCACGGCTGGCCATTTGCTCGGTGTAGCTCATCAGCTTGTTGAAATGAATTTTCGGCGGCGCGACGAATGTTCCGGAGCCGTGGCGGCGCTCGACCATGCCTTCGCGCGCAAGATCCGCCAGCGCGTGGCGGGCCGTCATCAAGCTAACTTTGTGCATCTTGGCGAGTTCGCGTTCGGAAACCACGGCATCGCCGGGTTTGAGTTGTCCGGATTCGATGCGCCTGCGTATGACATTCTGGATGCGCTTGTATGTGGGCTCGCCGTTACGGCTGATCGGTGTCATGAAAGCTCCGGAAATTGTTGAGAGTCTAGCAGGTTAGGTCTCTGGCGCGGCCAAAAAGGCGCCGAGGACTGCCCCCTAAGTGCAAACACGGTGCTATAGAGCGGGCTAATCCGCTATAGAGCGTATTCAAAAAATCTATCAGAAGCCTTATACATTCACATTTTTCTCTTGACAACACTTATTTTCCGCTATATAGCTCTTTCCATCTTTTAGGGTGCTGGGGGTTGATATGTCGTTTCGCCGCACAGAATCCACGCAGGAGGCTTTCGTGAACAAGAATTGCCGGCTCGCAAAATTTGTGTTGTTACTCGGCCTGGGCTTGCTCGCCGCAGCCTTGGCCGTTCTAGCGCCCGCCAGCGCGCAAGAGACTACGGGGTCGATCAATGGCTTTGTTACGGATCCTTCTGGTGCGGCTGTTGCCGGCGCCACCGTCACCGCCTCGGACGTCGCCCGCGGCACGGCGTACCCGACGCAAACCAACAGCGATGGCGCGTACTACCTGACGCACCTCCCGATCGGGACGTACACGGTGAAAGTGGAATCGCGAGGATTTCAGACCGCCGTGCACTCGGCTTTTGATCTGGTGCTGGATCAAGTGGCGCGCATTGACGTGCAGTTGACTGTCGGCACCATGTCGCAGACCGTCGAAGTGACCGGAGCACCCCCGCTGCTGCAAACAGAAACAACAGACATCAGCACCCACATCGATCACGTGGTGACGGAAAACATCCCGCTGATCACTGGGAACTACAACGAACTCACCTTGCTCACACCGGGAGCAACCAGCACGAATCCGGGCGCATTCACCTCGGGCCAAAACACCTTTCAGATTGGACGTCCGTACATCAACGGGAACCGCGAGCAGACCAACAACTACATCCTCGACGGGATAGACAACAATCAGAACGACAACAACGAAGTGGCTTACTCGCCCAGTACCGAAGCGATTCAGGAGTTCAATCTCATCGCGCAAAATCCGCCGGCAGAGTTCGGCAATTTTCTGGGCGGCATCGTGAATACGACCATCAAGTCCGGCACCAACTCCTACCATGGCAGTGCGTTTGAGTTCCTGCGCAACGACGCATTTGATGCGAATCAATGGAGCGCCGGCTTGACCACTCCGGTAACGCCGAAAGCCGCTCTTCGCTATAACCGTTTCGGGGGCACCTTTGGCGGGCCGATCGTCAAGAATCGGCTTTTCTTCTTCGTGGACTATGAAGGGCAGCGCATGGACAGCCCCTCGACGCAGAGCGTGATCGTTATGAGCGCTGCGGAGCGCGCGGGAAACTTTGCCGAACTCTGCCCGGCCGGATTTAGCCCAGCCGGTATCTGCAACGCAACCACTCCTGCGCAATTGGCGCTAAACACCCAGCTGTATGCGCCCGCGGCGGGTGTGAATCCGACCAACAGGACACCGATTCCCTTCAACAATTTGACAGCCGCGGGACTGACCTTGAGCCCGGCTGCCTCGGCGATCGTGAATTCGCCGCTCTACCCGCTGCCCACCTCCGGCGATACTTTGTTCTATCAACAGCGAATTATCAACAATGCGGACCAGGGCGACGTGAAGATCGATTGGACGCCCAACGAAAAGGACCGCGTTTTTGGGCGCTATTCGCAACAGTCCGTGCGGAATCCGACCACGGAAACCTACCTGCTGGCGAACAACGGCATCACGGATTTTAACTATCCTCTGAAGAACGGAGTCATCGGTTGGACGCGAACGATCAATCCGAGCCTCATAAACGACTTCCGTGCGGGGTTCAGTTACTTTCCCGTGAGCCAGGGCTTTTCTAACCCGACGGGACAAAATCTGCCGCAGCAATTTGGCATTCCAGGCTCGCCGAGCACGTTCCTTCCGGCCATTGGTGGGCTCTTCGGCGGAGTCGGAACCATTGCCAACAATCTGGGGCAATTTAACACCTTCTCGGATACCGTCTTTCAGATTGGCGATTCGATCGTCAAGACGCACGGCAATCACGAATTTCACGCCGGCATCCAGTTCAACAACTTCCGCGACAATTTCCTTTTCCCCGGAATTGAGGGACTGGCGGGCCTATTCAACTTCAACGGGCAATATACAGCGAACCCCACTCTGAGCAATCCGGCCGACCCCACCTCCGCTCCGCTTTCGCTCGGTTCCGGCCTAGCCGATTTTATGCTGGGCGACCCGAACAACTTGGGCATCGGTTCAGGTACCGGCAACCGGCACATTCGAAACAATCTTTGGGCCGTATATGGACAGGACAACTGGAGGATCAGGCCCAATCTCACTTTAAATATCGGGCTGCGTTGGGAGCTCAATACGCCCCGCGCCACACCGGATGGAAACGCCGTGAACTACAACTTGTTCGGCGGAGAGATCATCACGTCCGCGATCAACAATCAGGGCTTGGGACCCGCTCTGTACAAGCAGTACAACGGCATCACGAATTTCCAACCACGCATCGGAATTGCCTGGCAACCAGGATTTCTGAAAAACACGGTGCTGCGCGCAGCTTACTCTGTATCGAGTTTCAATGAGAGTAACGGTGTGAACAACTTACTCACGGCAAACCCGCCGTTCCAGCAGGCCAACAACGTCACCTTCGCCCCCACCACACCATTGCCGGCCAGCACACTGGACGACGGGTTTACGGGCTTCCCCACGGGATGTACGCTTGCTCTGGCGCAGGTGTTCAGTCCGGTCTGTTTCTCCGGTGTGACCACGCACGCTTTTGACGTGAACATTCGGCCCGAAGTCCAAGAAGAATGGAACTTGAACATCCAGAGGCAGTTCGGCAAGGCTACAACGGTGCAAGTCGGCTACGTCGGCGAGGACGATCAGCACCTGAGTAACATTATTATGCTGCAGCAGAACGAATTGAACGCCAATGGCACGATCACTCCCAGTCCGTTCCTGAATCCGCTACTGCTCAGCGAACCCGGCCAACGGCGCTATTCGCTCTCGAATGGGGTCGGCAATTACAATGCGCTCGAGATGGTCCTGCAAGAGCGCTTTACGAACGGCTTGCAAGCACAGTTAAACTACACGTGGTCGAAGTGCTTGAGTGACACACCCGGATTCTTCGGTCAGTTCGGCGACAACGTTGCGACGGAAGCGCAAACGATTTCAGGGTGGGCCTTCCCGCAGAATCCCTACGATCAGATGGGCGACTACGGGCGCTGCCCGCAGAACATCGCCTCCCTGTTCAACGGCTATGTGGTTTACGAACTTCCTTACGGACACGGGCGGCGGTTTGGCAATGACGTGAATGGCGTGGTGAACGCGATCGCCGGAGGATGGCGCATCAGTTCCAGCTTCATCTTCCACAGCGGATTTGCTCAAACCATTTTTGCCAGCAGCGACACGTCGGGCACGGGCGGATTTTCCACTCGGGCGGACTGCGTCCCGGGAGTGCCTGCGCGTGTGCCGATGGTGTTCAATCCGGCCAACCAAGGCGTGAGCTTTCTGAATCCGGCCGCGGTAACCACCCCCGCGGCGGGAACCTATGGCAATTGCGGCGTGGGTGCTTTCGATGGCCCCGGACTTAAGACCGGCAACCTCAGCTTGGCCAAGAATTTCGCGTTTACCGAAAGGCAATCGCTGGAGTTCCGGGTTGACATGACGAATTTTACGAACACGCCAATCTTCAACTTCGGGCAAGAGTTCAGTGGCCAGCACACCGCGGGCGCGTCGAACTATGGGGAAATCTTTACCTCACAGGGAGCGCGCAATATTCAGTTTGCATTGAAATATCGCTTCTGATTTAGAGCCAAGGATTTACAGCCGCGGGGGCCCCCACTCCTGCACCGAGCCGCTGCCTTAGGGTGGCGGCTCCTTTTTTTTGGTGGCTTACGGGGAGCGAAGTCCGTCCTGGTGGGTGTATTTGATCACTTCGACTTCGGACATGGCGATCAGACCTTCGCTTACCATCTCGTCCAGAAACGGCAGCAGCTTTTGGATATTTTCGTCGGAATCGATGACGCTAACCATGATGGGAGCGTCCGGGGAAAAAGATAGAAGATGCGAGCGATGAATCAGCGTGCTGGCGCCATACCCTTCGATGCCGCGAAAAACAGTCGCGCCGGCGAGATCTAGCTCGCGGCACTTTTCGACAATCGTGCGGTACAGCGGTTTATCCTTCCACTTATCATCTTCACCGAAATAAACGCGCAACATTTTGGCCTTGCCTTCCAGTTTCACGGGCGCACCGCCTTCCTGCGTTCCCCGTCCCGATAGTTGTGCGTGTATTTGATAACGTCCACGTCCGAGAAAACTACCAGGCCCTGCAGCACCATGTCATCCAGCAGCGGGAGAAATGCGCGCAGCCTTTCCTCGGTATCCACCACGGACAGCATCATGGGGCGGTCGTGCGAGAGATGCAGGGCGGAGTCCTGGTGAATTCTGCGATTGGCGCCGTAGCCCAGGATGCCCTGATAGACCGTGACGCCGGCAATGTCGTTGGCGCGCATGCTTTCCATCAAGGCTTGGTGCAGCGGCTTGCCGTTCCATTTATCATTTTCGCCTACGAAGATGCGCATTAGTTTGGCTGTTCCGGCCTGCTTGAGTGACGTCGGGCTGACTAGGCGCGCCGTTTGCCCAGAACTTTCCGCTTTCACAATCGTGGTGTCTTGAATTTCGATCAGGCCCGCTCCCACCATCTCCTGCAGCTTGGGAAGAAGCTCTTCGACTTTCTTTGGCGTCTCAACGAATTCCACTTTCATCGGGAGATTTTCTGTGAGCGCCAGGATGCGATCGGTCTGCATTCGGTGATCAGCGCCGAAACCGGCGATGCCGCGGGTGACCGTGGCTCCGGCAACTTTGCGATAGAAGAGGAAATCCAAAATCGCCGCGTAAACGGATTCGCCGTGGTATTGCTGGTCTTGCCCCACATAGACGGTCACTTTCTTCGCGGGTCCGGTCTTCAACATGTCCCCCTCCTACCCCTCATTGTACGCCGCGCAGTCCCTTTGCAGGGCCTGGGAAAGGACGCGCCTGACCGGGCGCTTTGCAGAAATTGCTTAGTAAAGGTTAATTCGGCCAAAAATAAAGTAAGAGCTGCATTACAGTCCAGCCACCTCAGTCGCAAGATACGCCGATGCTTTAGCAAGTTAAAAGGACGGGCGGAATGGCTGCAATCGAGTACGGAAGCTATTACTGGTGCGTGATTCTGAACGGAAAAGAGCCGAACGTTCCCGGCGAATCGGTCTTCCTGCACGCGGACGAACTGGCGATGGATGCGGCGGGAGCTTTGATCTTTAAGAGCGCGGGGCGGCGTCCGGCCGGAGCCGAGCCAAAGCAGCAGAATGGCAAGAATGGCGACAAAGACTCCGGTAAGGATGAAAAGAACCAGCAAGACGACGACAAAAATAGTAAAGACAGCGGCGATGGCAAAGAAGGAAGCATGATCTATATGGCTTTCGCTGCTGGATCCTGGCGCACGGTGTATGCAGCCAAACTGCAGGACGGCGCACCGGCCTTAGTGGAACATTGGAACGCGGTCAACGGAAACCCGGGACTTTCCGGCCTCGTGCCGGCAAATTCGGGCGCCGCGGGTCTTCCTGCTGGCGAGCAGA
>JGI12648J13191_1000084_pt1 | contig 12259 bp, 9 predicted proteins | sample BlaSpr_A8_OM1_O1_FD_13191 | JGI IMG/M metagenome (IMG submission 13191)
GTGGCCCGAGCCTCGAAGCGGGTCTGCAGGTAACCCGCCGCCATCGTCAGCTCGTACAGATCGGTTAACAGGCCTGAGTGTTCGAACATTTTCCTTTTCCAGGATACGACGGCGCAGCTTCAACTACGCGCGATCGCGCCGCAGCATAAGCCCGCCGTCAACGGCGATCACCTGACCAGTGATGTAATTGTCCGGCTCAAGAAAAAAACGCACGGCACGCGCGACGTCTTCCGGTCGCCCAAAACGAGCGACGGCGCCGCTGGCAACGTGCCGGTCATATTTCCCGGATTGCACGCTGGCGGTCGCCATCCCGACGGTCGTGGCTCCAGGAGCAACCACGTTCACGCGCACATGATTCCATTGCTGCGCCAGGATGCGCGCGGCGTGCAGCAGCGCTGCTTTCGCAGCCGCGTAATTCAAACTGGACGGAAACACCGCGAGCGCCTGCATGGTAGCGAGCAGCACCACGCTACCGCCCTCCGCGCTGCTCTCCATCGCCGCACCCAACTCTTTAGCCAGCAGAATCGGACCCAGGTAGTTGGATTCCACCGAGGCAAGCAGAGTTTCACGATTCAAATCCTCGAAGGCAACACGCGCGGGATCGCCCGGAAAAATAGCCAGGCCCGCGAGCGGCGCGGAAAATTTCTGCGCGGCGGTGAGAAAGGCTTCGCGGACTGCGGCGGAAGCGATGTCGCCGGCGACGAGGGAAACCGTAGAGCCAAACGAAGATTCCATAGCGGCGCGAAGGGCTTCCGCACGCTCGCGATTGGCGCGATAACCGACGACCAGGTGAGCGCCTTCCCGCGCGAGCAGGGCAACCGTCGCAGCGCCCAGACCTCCCGAGCCGCCAGAGACCACAACCGTCTTGCCACCAAGACTTTTTTCGGAAAAATGGTACCGAAACTCGTGGTACTCGCGCGCTTGACCTGCGTCCCAGTACTGCGAGGTCATCTGCTCCTCGTTTACAGCGCTGATTTACCGCATATTCAAGGAACGAAACAGTTTATCCCGCGGAACGAGCGCCGGATAAAAAGACAAAACCCCCAAGCCCCCGTTCCGTTTCCGGACCGGGCATGCCTGGGGGTTCGTCGTCAATCCCTGCGCCGGAAGGACTACTTCAGGACGGCGTCTTTGAATGCTTTCGCTGCGCGCAAACGCACAACGGTCTTGGCCTTGATCTTGATCGTCTCGCCGGTGGCTGGATTGCGGCCCAGACGCGCCTTGCGATGCGCCTTGACGGCGCGGCCGATGCCCGGAATCACAAACTTCCCCGCGCTCTTGGCCTCTTTCACAGCCAGCTTGAACAATTCGTCGAAGAAAGCCACGGTCTGCTTCTTGGATATCGGCTTTTCCGGCGTGCTTACCTTCTCAGTGATGTGCGCAATAATCTTAGACTTGCTCAGCGGATTTGCCATCGAGTTGCGTTTTCCTCCTCAGTTTAAATTGCTTGGCGAGCCTGCAGTGCAGGACGCCTTGGGGACTATAGCGACAGTAGGGCGCGAACGCAAGTCAAACCTTCAAAAAAGCCCGATAAAACGGGCCTTTCCATCGCACCTCATTTTTTAGCGAAAAATTTACTGCCCGGCAAGCTGCTGGTAGAAGAGCGCGACGGCCTTGATCCCGCCGAAATAATTTTCCAAAGCGATGTGTTCGTCCGGCGCGTGCGCATTTTCGTCCGGCAATCCGAACCCCAGCAGCACGCAGGGAACTTTAAATGTGTCGTGCATCTGCGTCACGAAAGGAATCGAACCGCCTTCGCGGATGAAAACAGCTTTCTTGCCGAAACCGGACTCGAGCGCGTGAATCGCCGTCTGAAAAATCGGATGCGTGTACGGCGCCACCCAGGGTTTGCCCGTGCTGAGCACCTGGAATTTACAAGTGACGGATTTGGGCAGCAATTTGCGGATGTGCCGCTCCACAAGTTTTGCGATTTTCGCAGGATCCTGATTCGGAACCAGCCGCGTTGAAAGTTTTGCGTGCGCCTTCGCGGGGATTACAGTTTTCGCGCCTTCGCCCAGATAGCCGCCCCAAATGCCATTCAGTTCCAGCGTGGGACGAATCCAAAGCCGCTCCACAATCGTGAATCCCTTTTCGCCATCAAGTGCGGGCGCTCCCACCGTCTTGCGGAATTCCTTTTCTTTCCACGGCAGGGAATTGAGCGCCTTGCGCTCCTGGCGAGAGACCGGAGCAACATCCTGATAAAATCCCGGAACCGTAACGCGAAAATTCTTGTCGTGAAGCTTAGCGATCATTTCGGCAAGTATCGTAATCGGATTAGGCACCGCGCCGCCGAAAACTCCGGAGTGCAGATCCTGCGCCGGCCCCGCAATCTCCACTTGGTAATAATTCAGCCCCCGCAATCCATAAGTGATCGACGGCACGCCCTTGGCCAGCATCGAGGTATCAGAGACGACCAGCGCGTCCGCCTGCAATCGCTCGCGATTGCGCTGTACAAAATCCCACAGGCTCACGCTGCCAACTTCTTCTTCGCCCTCGATCATCACCTTGACGTTTAAAGGCAATTTGCCCGTCTGGTTTTTCAGCGCTTCCAGCGCCTTGATATGGATGTGAACCTGGCCCTTATCGTCAGCGGTCCCGCGGCCGAAAAGCTTCCCGTCGCGAACCGTCGGCTCAAACGCCGGCGAAGTCCACAGATCCAGCGGCTCCGCAGGCTGCACATCGTAATGCCCGTAAAAAAGAATGGTGGGCTTGCCAGGCGCATGCAGAGATTCGCCGTAAACCAAAGGATGCATTTTGGTCGGCGTGATTTCCACGTTTTCCAGCCCGGCCGCGCGCAATTTTTCCGCCACCCAGTGCGCAGCGCGCTCGATATCGGCTTTATGTTCGCTTTTGGTACTGACGCTCGGAATGCGCAGAAACTCTTTCAGCTCGTTCAGGTGTTCATCGCGCCTAGATTCGATGTACTCAATAAGCTTCATTTCCAGGAGGCCCCCAAATCATTAAGATGGTAATGTCCGTGCCGGCGGGTTCCGCGGCGCGGCATGAATGCGCATCACTGCCATGCCATCAAACAAGACTCGCGATTCTACGAACCTTGTGCGATTTCAGCAAGCTTTTTGCGCCCTGCGTTTTTGGAAACTTTCCAGTTGCCTACGGTTGACTCAGTGTCTGGCCCGATGCAGCATATCAGAATAACCATGAGCGAACCGCAAAACAGCACGGCCCGCCGCAGTTCCCGCGTCTTCACGCGCATTCCCGTACGCGCTACGGCCAAAAATAGCGATGGCAAAAAATTCCGCGAGAACAGCCAGACCATCGTCATCAACGCCCACGGCGGCCTGCTTTATCTGCAAGAAACGCTCGCGCTCGGCGCCGAAATCGTGCTCATCAATCCCGTCACCGAAGAAGAGCAAGAATGCCGCGTCGTCTATCTCGGCGACACGTCCGAAAAGGGCACACGTGTCGGTGTCGAATTCCTTTCCCCCAGCCCTCATTTCTGGGGTGTCGATTTCGCTCCGCAAGATTGGCCCGCGCGTCCATCCGCCCAGCCCTCACGCTAGCAAGCTTTCTATCCAGATTACCACCCATCAGCAGGGAATGGCTCTGCGGCGATCCGGACGCAGCGATGTATGTATCACGAGCGCGCACAGCTACGGCGGGGGATTGAGGCCAGAAGATGTTCGGGGAAGAGCCGGAAATGACCCGCAGTCATGCGTGAGCAGTGCTTTCGATTCGGCAGCCGAAGCGCCGTACGTGTCATACATGCCTTGCCGTAACGCTGCGTAGCATCAGAAGCCTATTCGTGGGATGCGTCACAACTCCGAAGCATCGCGTCGCTCGCTCGGCGCGAGGACGAAACGACAAAATCTACAACGATCAGCAGCGGCTGCGCGAGAATCTGAAAGTTCTGCAGGGTAGCGCGGAAGAACGCGCGCTCACGCAGCGTTATACGCAACAGCGGGCGGATCAGGAAACGCGGCTGGAGACGCTACAGCGCGAGTCGGCGGATTTGCAAACCAAGCGCGATCCGTAGTGCGAAAGAAATGTTTTGGCGGAGCGGGATTGCAAGCCTCCTGTGCGGGTCGCGTCACGGCCGAACGAACATGCTCAGGCGGGAGGGCGGTTATTTCGCAGCAGGAAGAGTATCGTACGCGGCGAGGTCCACTTCTTTCCACTTTCCGTCTATGATTTCTTTGCGAATCTCCGCGGCGGTTTTCCCTTGCTGCGATTCACTGTACGTGAAGGCCGCTTCCTTTTTGCACACGATGCAATGCGCGCCGTGATAATCGGTGAAGCAATCCAGCAGGCTCTTGTGTCCCACTTCTTTGTCGCAGCCGCAATAGCATGGCTCCTGATACAACACCGGTTTCACTTTCGCCGCTAGCGTGTAGATGTTTTTGGTTTGCGCGTCCAGGAATTGCGCCGGATCCAACGTGTCGGGCAGCGCGCCTTTGGGCGGCTCGGAGTGATAGGGAGGCACTTCGGTTTTCAGAAACTTCGCTGCAGGACTGGGAGCCGGAGCGGGAGACGAAGCTGGAGCCGGCTGTGATTGCTGTGCGGAAGAATTCTGCGCGCGCAGAGGAGCGGCGCCAAATCCAGCCAAGGCAACCCAGGCAGCCACCGCCAGAATCAATTCTCTTCGAAGCATCGCGGAACCCTCCCGCGCTGGCTGCCCGAGTGATCGTGCAGCGAGCGACTGCGAATCATTACACTGAAATCTTATCATTCTTGCTGCACGCATGAACGCGGGATTCGCACAGGAGCCGCCGCACCGCTTCGCGCTGGCTGCCGCACGTTCATTCTCATCAAATGCGCCGTAGTTGGGGATGGAGCAAGCAACCGAAAACGGAAGGACAGGAAAGCGGTTGACAATTCGTCAACCAGAGAGGTACTTGGCTTTACGTGCTTGCGGACCAGGCGTTGCGCTCGCTGCAAGCGCCGCCTCAACGTTGTGATGCGCAATTCGTCGCCTACGATTCGCAGGATCACTTCGTCTCTTATGCTGATGCCAAGCGCCTTGCGAAAAGAAGCAGGAATGACAATGCAGCCGTTCTCCTTGACCGCATGCGTGTTTTTGACTTCATTGCAGGGCTCCCTCTACAGTATTCCAGCATATGTCATAAGCATTTAGAAATGACATCGTGTTCCGGACATCTTGCCCAACCCCTCGATGGCCGTGACCTCCTCTTCCGCCGGTGCCGCGCTCTCCTTTGGGTTGAATGGCAATGGCGAGTAGTTCGCAATTGCCACTCGAGCGAAATCGAGCGGCAGTCAGACCTTGCTGTAAGTTACAATGGCCAAATGAATTTCGGAGGGGTGGCAGAGTTGGTTGAACGCGGCGGTCTTGAAAACCGTTAGGCCCGAAAGGGTCTCGTGGGTTCGAATCCCACCCCCTCCGCCAGCAAGTCAACGTCCGGAGAGATCCTTTGCCCGGAGCGATTGGAAGTAGAAATGACGCTGGTGCTGTCGTTCGTCCAGTCTTGCCTGTAGTGGATGCTTTCATCCAGCGTGAAGTGGCGCACGTTTCTCAGGCGTGCGCCGAACGCCTCGACGTCTGCCACGTGGATGGTGTGGGGAGTTCGCGGGAAGACGAGGCGCTTGCCGTCGGCCGAAACATTGGCGCTCCAAATACAGAAGCCGGCCTAGTTGGTGAGCCGTTTTCGGTCTTTCGGCCAGCTTGCCGGGGTGCGAGTCTGCGCGCATTAACCAAAAGTCGCAGTTGTCGCGAGGGTCATTGAATTCAGCAGCGACGGATCCGACCTGAATCCGTCGATCCGCTGCGCTGCGGAAAATGGCTGGACCCTCCCTGGACGGTTTGTCATTCACTGTTTTTCGGAGCTCTTTTGCCGCGAACGGATTCGAGCGCTTCGACAGTTCCGCGCAGGAGATGGCGCATTGCATTTCTGCTGGCCCTGGGAGTGTTGGTCAGCTTTTTCGACCGCATCAATCTCTCGGTTTCCCGCGAGGCGCTCCATATCTCTTTCGGAGTATCGCTGATTGCCTTCGGCTACCTTTCCAGCGCATTTAGCTGGACGTATGCGCTGATGCAAATGCCGGCGGGAATTTTGCTCGACCGGATGGGACTGCGCCGAGTGGGACGCGTCAGCACTTTGCTGTGGAGCCTGGCGTCTTTTAGCGGGGCGCTCGCTCCGGGCTTGAACTGGTTTTTAGGCGCCCGGCTGCTTCTGGGGGTGAGTGAATCTCCCACGTTTCCCGCGAATGCCAAAGCGATCGGTTATTGGTTCGGCCGCGCTGAAAGAAGCCTGGCGATGGCCATCACCGATGGAGCGGCAAAATTCGCGGCGGCTATTGGAGTCCCCTTCATCGGCTTGCTGGTCTTGCATTTTGGCTGGCGCTGGAGTTTTGCGGCGACGGGGTTTATCAGTTTTGGCTATTTCATATTGTTCTATGCGATCTACCGCGATCCCAGCGAAGATCGCAAGCTTTCCGCCAGCGAATTTCAATTCCTCGCCGCGAGCGGGGCACAGCCGGAAGATTCGACAGCCGCGCAACGCGGCGCTTCGCTTGGTTATTTGCTGCGCCAGCGCAAAGTGTACGGGCTGGCGCTGGGATGGGGCGCCTACAATTACACTTTCTTCCTGCTGCTCAACTGGCTACCCAGTTATCTTTCGATTTCGCAGCATGTGGATTTGCTGCACTCCGTTTTCTACACCAGCGTGCCGTGGCTGTGGGCCACTTTCACCGATTTGCTGGTGGGCGGATGGCTGGTGGACGCCTTAATTCAGCGAGGATGGAACGCGAATCGCGTTCGCCAAAGTGTTATGGTCGGAGGAATGGCGATGGGCCTGGCGATTCTGGGAACGACGCGGGCGCACAGCCCGATGGCCGCGCTGCTGTGGATCAGTCTGGCTCTGGGCGGGCTGGCCGCAGCCGCGCCGGTGGCGTGGACGGTTCCTTCGCTGATTGCGCCGCGGGAAAGCGTGGGTACAGTCGGCGGGATTGTGAATTTCAGCGGGCAGATCGCCGCAATTTCCGCTCCTGTCGTGACCGGTTATATTGTCTCCGCCACACATTCCTTCGCGGCGGCGTTCGCCACTTGCACCGGGATTCTTTTTCTGGGGATTGTGGGTTATATCTCGTTGTTGGGGCGCATCGAGCCGATTCCCGAGCCGGTGGAAAACCAAGTGCTGGGATAGGGGCTGGAGAGCGCCGTTCTGGCGGGCAAAAATCTTGGAGGTGCCGAGAATGCCGTTGATTCGATTTCTTCGCCGTTCGATCGCTCCGTCGCTGCTGACCGTGACGCTGGCGTTGTGCGCGCTTTCCCTCCCTGGAAGCGCCAGAGAGGTCGCACGGCAGAAATATATTTTTTATGTGGGCACGTACACCGACCACGCCAGCAAGGGAATCTACGCGTACCGATTCGATTCTGCGACCGGCGAGTCCACTTCGCTTGGCCTGGCGGCCGAGAGTACGGCTCCTTCATTTCTTGCGATTGCCTCGAGCGGACGATTCCTCTACGCAGTCAACGAGATTTCGCAATTTAGCGGGCAGCCTACCGGGGCGGTGAGCGCTTTCGCCATCCAGCCCAAGACCGCGAAGCTGACGCTATTGAATCAAGTTGTGTCGCGCGGTGAAGGTCCCGCGCACATCGTGCTGGATCGCAGCGGCAAATTCGCGCTGGTTTCCAATTACGATCGCGGATCCATCGCCGTATTTCCGGTGCTGCAGGATGGGCGCCTCGGTGAAGCCACCTCGTTCGTGCAGCACAAAGGATCGAGCCTGAATAAGCAGCGCCAGGCGGGGCCGCACGCGCACGCTGCCGCGTTCTCGCCCGACAATCGTTTTGTAATTGTTGCGGACCTGGGGCTCGATCAGTTGCTGACCTACCGTTTCGACGCGGCGGACGGATCCTTAGGCAGCGATCCCCAGATCGTGCGCGCCGTGCCGACGGCCGGACCGCGACACCTGGTGTTCGATCCCACGGGTCGGTATCTATACGTGATCAACGAAATGGCATCGACTGTGGTGGCGTATGCCTACGACGCGGCGAATGGCACGCTCAGCGAATTGCAGATTGTTTCCGCGCTCCCCAAAGGATTTCCGGGAACGAGCGAGGCGGCGGAAATTGAGATGCATTCTTCGGGCAGGTTTCTTTTTGCTTCCAATCGCGGAGACGACAGCATCGCGGTATTCGCAGTCAACGCGAAGGACGGCACGCTGACGCCGGTGGAAGTCGACTCAACCGGCGGAAAAACGCCGCGCAATTTCGTGCTCGATCCCAGCGGCGCCTGGCTGCTGGCTGCGAACCAGGATTCCGACAATATCGTGGTTTTTCGCGTTGATCCTGGCACCGGGCACCTTACACGCAGCGGCCCGGAGCTGCATGTGTCCTCGCCCGTTTGCGTGCGGTTCGTGCCGGAGCCGTAAATTACGCTGACGCGATGCTCGGTCCGCGTCGCAATGCGCTGCATCGCGCGATGAGCAACAAATTTTGCTAATTCATTTTAGCAATTCCCACAAAAAGGGGAATCACGCCAATGAACTTTCGCCTTCTCGCTCTACTTGCGGTTGCGGTTCCGGCGACTTTAACCGCGCAATCATCAACGCAAACAATTGATGGCTGGAAAATGCAAGACGCCGCGAAAGTTGCCGCAGAAGCCGCGATCATTTCGACGGCCGGTTTCGAGCCGCAGGGCTGGTACGCTGCAACGGTTCCGGGGACCGTGCTCACTACGCTGGTGAACAACGGCGTGTACCCGGAACCGCTGTATGGCGAGAATATGCGCGCGATTCCCGAGAGCCTGAACAAGGCGAGCTATTGGTATCGCACCACGTTCAGCGTGCCGGCGGCGTACAGAGCCCGTCATATCTGGATTCATTTCGGCGGCATCAACTACAGCGCGCAGATCTGGGTGAACGGCCACGAAGTGGGAACCATGCGCGGCGCTTTTATACGCGGTGATTTCGATGTCTCGCAATTTGTGCAGCCGGGCCGCCGCTTCGTCTTGGCTGTGCTGATTGCCCCTCAGCCGCACCCGGGCGTTCCGCACGAACACACCGTTGCGCTGGGCGTAGGCCAGAACGGAGGCGAGACGGCGGTTGACGGCCCGACCTTTCTTTCCACCATCGGGTGGGACTGGCTTCCTGCCATCCGCGATCGTGATACGGGCCTCTGGCTTCCGGTAACGATGGATGCAACCGGTCCTGTCCTGGTGAAAGATCCATTCATTACCAGCGATTTATCCGCGAGACACGACACCGCAGACCTGCACGCTTCCGCTACGCTGGAAAATAAATCAGCCAAGCCCGTCACCGGGACACTTACAGGCGTGATTCGATTGCAGAACGCGCCGGCGCAGAACGCACCGGCGCAGAATTCACGCGAGGGTGAGATTACCTTCCACAAATCCGTGACTATTGCCGCCCATGGCACGGAAGCGATCGCGCTCGACAGCATATCCACGCCGGAATTGCACATTTCTGATCCGAAGTTGTGGTGGCCCAACGGCTATGGTCCGCAGAACCTTTACACCCTGACGCTGCGCTTCGACGTCGGAAAAACTTCCTCGGACCGTAATTCGCAACAGTTTGGCATTCGCAAGATCGAATACCAGGTAGGCGGCTCGGAGAACCTGACGCTCACCGTGAACGGAGTTCGCGTGATGGCGCGCGGCGGGAACTGGGGCCTCGACGAAGCAATGAAACGGATTCCGCGGGAGCGATTGGACGCGCAGTTTCACATGCACGCGCTGGCGAATTTGAACATTATCCGCAACTGGGTGGGGCAGAGCACCAGCCCCGACTTCTACGACATGGCGGACAAGTATGGAATCCTGCTGTGGGATGAGTTCTTTCAGCCCAATCCGCTTGACGGTCCGGACGTGAGCGATATTCCCACCTATCTCGCCAACGTCACCGATAAAGTGTTGCGCTACCGCAACCATCCATCCATCGCGCTGTGGTGCGCGCGCAATGAAGGCTATCCGCCGAAAGAGCTTGATGACACGTTGCAGACGCTGATGAGCCGCCTGGATCCGACGCGGCTGTATCAATCGAACTCCTCAGCCGGCCGCGGCGTCGCGTCGCATGGTCCTTATTACTGGCGATCGCCGCGCTTTTTCTACGTGATTCACGAAAGTTTCAAGACCGAGACGGGCTCGGTCTCCATTCCCACCATCGAATCCATTCAGGGCATGATGCCGCAAAAAGATTGGGAGACGATTAATGACGATTGGGCTCAGCACGACATGGCGGCGGGCGCGCAACGCGGCAATGAGTTCCCCGTTTCCCTCGCAGTGCGTTACGGACACATTCGCAATCTTGCCGACTTCGTTCAGAAGGGGCAGCTGGCCACGTTTGAAGCTTTCCGCGCTATGTATGAGGGCCGAAACCCGGAGATGTTCAAGACCACGACGGGCGTGATTACCTGGATGAGCCACCCAGCCCAGCCCAGCTTCGTTTGGCAGCTCTACCATTATGACCTCGAGCCCAATGCTGCGTTATACGCGGTGAAGAAGGCCTCCGAAACTGTGCACGTGCAGTTCAATGAAGAAAATCGGGAAATCGAGGTGGTCAACAATCGTCCGGACGCGCTCGACGCGCTCCAGGTCAAGGCGCTCATCTATCGTTTTGACGGTACGCTTGATTCACAAAAGACTTATCCGGTGGCTCAGGCCCCCGGCAGCAGCACGATCAAGGTCGCGCCAATCGAGGTGGGCGCGCGCATCAGCCCGCTCTACTTCATCAAGCTCGAGCTTAGCGATCGAAGCGGACAGCTGCTATCCAGCAACTTGTACTGGCAGCATGTTGCGCAGGACCAGTTCGAAGGCCTAATGAAGCTTCCCACGGTCATGCTCGACGCCGAAGCCAGCGCTCGCGCCGAGGGCGACAAAACGATCGTGACCGCAACGTTGCACAACAACACCAGCCACATTGCGCTGCTCTCGCATCTACAGCTTCATCAGAAGAAAAGCGGCCGCCGAGTGCTGCCTGTCTTTTACTCCGACAACTATATTTCATTGGTGCCCGGCGAATCCTCGACCGTCGCAATCGAAGCGGCAACGCAAGACTTACAGGGAGACTTGCCACTGATCGAACTGGATGGATACAACGTTGATGTGAAGCCTGTTGACGGTCCGGTTTCAATCGTGGCCAACGTCAACGCGCAGCCGTCCCACTGGCCTGCATCCGATATCGTTCCTGATGGCAGGTAAATCAATTGCATCCGTTTCTAGAGTGCGATATGACAAATGAGCAAGTCCGTGTATGGGAGTTACCTCCGAGTCGCCGACGGTCCCGGAATGGATCGGTTCAGCTAACGCTTGGGCGTTTTGCGGCAGCGACGGCGGGTAGTGCGCCAGGACCGGTCAATGAGGTCAAACAGGTCCAAGGGGGCAACACAATGGATGATCCGAATTACCTAGCGCTGAATGCCGCATACAAAATAATCCCCTCACCAGTCGGAGATTTGCAGCTGGTCGCTGGCGACCACGGCCTGCTCGCCATCCATTGGCACAACGCCAAACCGAAAAGCGCTCGATCACCCAAGCTCGTCGCAAATGACAATCACCCAATCCTCCTTGAGGCCGAACGCCAACTGCAACAATATTTCCAGCGCGATCGAAAGTCGTTTTCTCTGCAACTCCAGCTGATCGGAACCCGATTCCAGATCCAGGTATGGCACGCGCTGCAGGCAATCCCCTTTGGCGAAACGCGCAGCTACGGGCAACTCGCACGCCAACTCGGCAATCCGAACGCCATGAGAGCCGTCGGCGCGGCCAACGGCAGGAACCCGATCCCCATCGTTGTTCCGTGCCATCGCGTGATCGGAGCATCCGGCGACTTAGTTGGATTCGGCGGTGGCGTGAAGATCAAAGCCCAGCTGCTCGAACTCGAACGTGCCGCAACGGTTTCAACCAAGCCCAGCCAATTGCCGCTTGCCATGGCGGCCGGCTCAGGTTCATTCAAAGGGTAAGTAGATTATCCCGGAGATTGCTCCGACTCTCCCGTCGATGTCTGCGGCGACTACGCTAACAATCGAAAAGTTAAGAACGCGAAAGAAAAACTCGATCTGCCGCATATTCGTTGGAACATTTTTCCCGAATCAATCATCCAAGCCAGAGAGAAAACAGCGCCGCAACCGCAGCCACGGGCCAGCCACGGCCGGTCGCTAAGGTCTTCGCCGCAGTCCCGTCCGGCCGCTAGCCGGATCGACTCGTCGCAAGACTGGGCGCCCGAGCGCCGCCCGCGCCGCGTCCGTTCTAAGGGCCTACGGGATTCCCCCGAGTCAGCCGTGCATCAAAGCGTGAGAAAATTGCCATGTAACCCGTCGCGGAGG
>JGI12648J13191_1000085_pt1 | contig 12230 bp, 10 predicted proteins | sample BlaSpr_A8_OM1_O1_FD_13191 | JGI IMG/M metagenome (IMG submission 13191)
TTCGATCGCGACGCGCGCGCCTGCTTCGCGCAACGTGCGAGTGGTTGTGGATCCGATCGCGGCAAATGGCACGCGTTCGGATAGCGCGTTCAATTCCGCGGCAGGCACGAACGCCGCCAAATTGTGATACGCCGACGGGCTGGCAAAAACAATCGCCGCAACCTCCGCCTTGCGCAAAGCGCCCAGAATTTCCGGATCGAGAGACGCAGGCCGCAGCGTGCGGTACGCCACTACTTCCTTCACCTGCGCGCCGGCTTCACGTAAAGCATCCGGCAACCGATCATCCACGCGATCGCTGCGCGGCAGCAGCACGCGCTTTCCAACCAACTGCTCGCGCAGCTCCGCGGCCAGCGATTCTCCGGTATGCGTTTGCGCCACATAATCCACGCGCAAATCCAGGTTCTTGGCAGCCTGGGCCGTAGCCCAACCCACAGCCGCAACCTTAGGCCGAAGCGCCTGCACGGGCTGCACGTGCGACAACTCACAGGCGCGCAGAAACACGAATCGCACCGCGTTCTGGCTGGTGAAAAGAATCCAGTCGAAGTCCTTCTTGTTTTTCATCGCTGCGTCGAGCTCGCTGGAATCTTCCGGCGGCGCGAAACTGACCGTCGGCATCAGGAGCACTTCGGCGCCCAGATTTTCCAGCGCGTCCACGAGCTCTTGGGCTTGTTCCGGCGCGCGCGTCACCACGATGCGCTTGCCCGCAAGAGGCTCGCCGAGGTGCTTTTCACCGCCAAAAGATTTTTCAGGCTCGGCCAACGGACCTCCCTACGATGCGCAGCAGCCGATCGGCGCCGGCTGCCAGCAATTCTGCCGCTACTGCGCGGCCTAGATTCTCCGCATCCGCCGCGGAGTTGCAAACCTTTTCAGCGCGCCCGCGAATGCATTCCGCGCCATCTTCAGAGAGCACGCGGGCGTCCAGCACCATCGCACCATTTTCGACGCGCGCCCACGCGCCCAGCGGCAAACGGCAGCCACCCTGCACTTCGGCGAGCAGCGCGCGCTCGGCCTTCACCGCTCGCATCGTATCCTGATCCATCAACAGATCCAAAACCTTGAATTCCTCGCGGCGCGGCTCGCAGAATTCCACGCCCAGCGCGCCTTGGCCTACCGCCGGCAGCATGATTTCGGGCGAAAGCACTTCCGTGATGCGCGACGACAATCCCAGACGATCGATGCCGGCCTTAGCCAGCACGATTGCGTCATATTCGCCCGCGGCGACTTTTCGCAGGCGGGTATCTACGTTGCCGCGCAGCTCCGCAATCTGAATATCCGGGCGGAACAAGCGCAGCTGCGAGGCGCGGCGCAAACTGCTGGTGCCGATCTTCGCGCCCGGTGGTAATTGCGCCAGCATTTCGCCGCCGTGCGAAACCAGCGCATCGCACGGTTCTATGCGCCTAAAAACCGTGGCGATCCGGCAATGGGGCGAAAATTCCGTCGGCACATCCTTCATGCTGTGCACCGCCAAGTCCGCGCGGCCATCCAGCAGNGAATCTTCCAGCTCCTTAGTAAAAATGCCGATCACGCCGATTTGTTGCGCCGGATCGGCCACATTTTGATCGCCGGACGTCCTAATTACCACAAGCTCGGAGGCCAAGCCGCACGTCTTCTGCAGCGCATCGCGAAAATAATTGGCCTGCCACAATGCCAGCGCGCTGCCGCGTGTGCCGATGCGCAGCGGCTTCACTGTTTGCGGTCCTCGAGCCCAAACAAGTGGCGAATGGCTTCCAGCCCCGCCAGCCGACCGCGCATTCCTCGGCCGTGTTGCAATTTCTGCTGCGGCTCTTCCAGCAGGCGCTCGATCAATTCCTCCGTGATGCGCGCGATGCGATCGCGCTCCTGCGGCGTAACCGCGTCCATTTCTTTCAGCTTCTCGCGTATCACCATCTCGCGATGCTGGTGAAATTGCTCGCGCAGATCGTTTACGATCGAGCCGGCTTCGAGCGCACCGCGCCACGCTTCGAATTTGTCAATGTGTTCAGCGATGATCGCTTCGGCGCGCGGAATTTCGGATTCGCGCGCTTTCTTGTTCTGCTCGACGATTTCGCCCAGGTCGTCGATATTGTAAAGATACAGATTGTAAAGTCCCGCGGCGGATTCCGCCACATTGCGCGGCACGCCCAGGTCCACCACGAAAACGGGCTTCCCGGAGCGCGCGGCGATCGCTCGGTCCAGAAGCTCGCGCGTTAAAACTGGCCCCGTCGCGCTTACAGACGTGACGATAATATCCGGCACGCCCAGCACCGCTTCTAGCGATTCCCACGCGACTGCCTGACCGCCCACGCGCTGCGCGAGTTCCGCCGCGCGATCGAACGAACGATTGATCACGCGCAAATTTCCGATGCCGCGATTGCGCATGTGCTCGACGACCTGCTCCGCCACTGCGCCCGCGCCCAGAATCAATGCCGCGTGCCCCTTCAAATTGCCGAAAACTCTTTCGGCTAGTTTAACTCCCGCCAGCGCCACGGACATCGGCCGCGCGCCGACTTCCGTTTCGCTGCGCACGCGCTTGCCGACTTCGAGCGCGCCCTGAAAAATCCGATTCAGCACCGGTCCGGTGGCGCCGTGATCGAGCGCCAGGTTGTAAGCTGTGCGCAGCTGGCCCAGAATCTCCGCTTCGCCCAATAGCATGGAATCCAGGCCTGCAGCCACGCGAAACAGATGGCGTACCGCGTCCGGCCCTGCCCAGCGATAAAAACGGCCTTTCAACTGGTCGTAGGGAATCTTGTGGAACGAAGTGAAGTATTCTTCCATCGCTTCGGCGGTGGACGGCGCGAAATCGCCTGGGACGCCATACAGTTCGCTGCGATTGCACGTGGAAACCACTACGGCTTCTTCCAGGATTCCGCGTTCCTTCAATTCGTCGGCCGCTTGCAGAGCTTGCTGCGAAGTGAACGCAATCCGCTCGCGCAGCTCGACAGGCGCGGTGCGATGATTGCAGCCGATCAGCGCCACTTGAATGCGGATGGCACCGGTGCGGTTCGGGTTGGTGGCTGTGGGCATCAGAGGAAACGGTGAAACTTGGTCAGATACAGATTTACAAACGTGTAGCTGAACAACACGATGAGAAAATTCATCGCGCAGAGCAACGCCGCGCGAGCCCCGCGCCAATTCGCGCTGCGCGAAAGCAGCAGGTACGCCGCATACACTGCCAGAATCGCAAGCGTCACAATTACCTTGGGATCGCCGAACGAATAGCTGCCGCGCAGGCGGTGCTCCCAAATCAATCCCATGACGACGCCGAATATCAGCGCGACCAATCCTACATACACGCTGCTGCGCGCCATACGCTCCAGCACATCCAGGGCGGGAAACCGCCAGAAGGCCACGCTGAGCCGACGCGAACGCAACACGCGGTCCTGCACCAGGTAAATCACACTGAGCACGAAAGAAAGCGCGAAGGCCGCGTACGCCCAGGTATTCAAGGTCACGTGAAATGCGAAGATAGCTCCACGCGGGACAGAAGGCACGGGAAGTGAGCGCGGCGTGAGCAGCCCAAGTAAAGTAATCCAGCAGACCAGAAGCAAAGTGACGAACGCTCCCACGGAGCGCTGGCGATGGAACAATTCCAGCCCAAGATAGGTGATGCCGAGCAGCCACGCAAACAACGACATGGAGCCGTACAAATCATCGTAGGGCACCGTGTGAAGCGCAAGAGACCGCTGGTACAGCGATACATACTGCACAAAAATTCCGCCGGCGAGCAGCGCAGAAGCCACCCGTCCCACCCCAATATTGGGCACGGACAAATTCCGTGCGTAGCAGATAAAGCTCGCCACGTAGAGTGTCAGGCTCAAATAGCCCAGATGGTTTGGCATTAAGTGCGAAAACTCCCAAACTTGCATATCAATTATAACGCCGAAAGCGCCCCGGCAAGGCAGGTTAGCGCGCGGGAGCGGCGTGCGGCCCCTAATCCCTTCTGATATCATTACACGGAAGCTATGACCGCTGCAGAAAACCGCAAAGAACTGTTTTTGCGCGCGTGCCGTTTTGAGCCGGTGGAACGAGTTCCGGTTTGGATCATGCGGCAGGCCGGGCGCTATTTGCCGGAGTATCAGGCGCTGCGCAAAAACTACACGTTTCTGCAGATTTGCAAGACGCCGGAAATTGCAGCGGAAGTGTCGTTGCAGCCCTTTCGCATTATCGGGGTGGACGCGGTCATCGTGTTTTCGGATATTTTGATCGTTGCTGAAGCGATGGGCCTGCCGCTCGATGTTCCCGATTCAGGGCCGGTGCTTTCGCATCCTATCCGCGATTTGGCGGCGGTTCGACGCTTGCGCGATTTTGATCCGTCGCGGGAGACGGGCTTCGTCGGGGACGCCATTCGCGCGATTTGCAAGGAAGCTGGACCGGAGGTGCCGGTNATTGGTTTTGCCGCGGCACCCTGGACGCTGGCTTGTTACATGATCGAAGGCCAAACGCGCGGCGACATCTCGCGCGCGAAGGAACTGCTGCGCAGCGAACCGCAGATGGCGCGCGAACTTTTAGAACGTATCGCGCGCGCGACTGCACTGTATTTGAAGTCGCAAATTGCTGCTGGTGCTGCGGTGATTCAACTTTTCGACACCTGGGCTGGAGAGCTGTCGCGCGCAGAGTACGATGCGTTCGAGCTGCCCGCGACGAAAATGGTGTACGATTTGCTCGGGCATGCGGAAGTGCCGAAAATCTTGTTCGCTAAAGGCTCGGCGCATTTGCTGGAGAGCCTGCCGGGAACTGGCGCGGATGTGATTAGCGTGGACTGGCGCACGGATTTGGCGGAAGCACGCGCCAGGTTCGAGCACAGGTCCGGCCGCAGGGTGGCGTTGCAGGGAAACGTGGATCCTAACATTCTGCTCGGCCCTGAACAAGCCGTGCGCGAGGCCGCGCAAGCCGCAGTAGAAAAAACCGGCGGCGTGGGCCACATTTTGAATCTCGGCCACGGAATCCTGCCCGCGACTCCGGTGCAAAACGCCAAGGCGTTCGTTGCGGCTGGAAAATCGGCGCGCGTGCCGTCCCGCGCCGGGATAGCGTAGGCGACGGGCGCACGGCAGCAGAAGTCAAAATGAAGCCGACCGACCAATTCGAGATCGCCCAAATCACCGACGCCACGCTTGAGAAATATAATCGGCCCGGCCCGCGTTACACCAGCTATCCCACTGCGCCTGTGTGGAAAGAAGATTTCGGTCCCGACGATCTGGAGAGTTTTTACGAGCGCGCGGAAAAAGAAGCCACGCCGCTTTCGCTCTACATGCATATCCCCTTTTGCGAGAGTCTCTGTTTGTTCTGCGCCTGCAATGTTTCCATTCAGAAAGATAAAAAAGTCGCGATTCCCTACCTCGACGCCCTGAAACGAGAGATCGAACATGTGAGCCAGCGCGTTTCGAAAAATCGCACCGTGATTCAATTTCACTGGGGTGGCGGAACACCCACCTATCTAACTCCCGCGCAGATGGAAGATCTTTTCGGCCATGCGCGCCAGCGGTTTTCATTCGCGCCGGATGCGGAGATTGGCATCGAGATTGATCCGAGGGTCACCAGTCGCGCGCATCTGGAAAGTTTACGCCGCCTGGGATTCAATCGTCTGAGCATGGGCATCCAGGATTTTCAGCCCAAAGTGCAGGAAACGATTCATCGCGTGCAGCCCTACGAATTGACGCGCGATTTAATCGTGGCTGCGCGCGAACTCGGTTTCGAAAGCCTGAACGTCGATTTGATCTACGGCCTGCCGTACCAGACTGCGGAAAGTTTCAGGGACACGATCGACAAAACTCTGACCCTCGCTCCGGACCGCGTCGCCATGTTCAGCTACGCGCACGTGCCGTGGTTGAAAAAACAGCAAGGTTCGTTTGCCCAATACCTGCCGGAAGGAATGGAGAAATTCCGCATTTTTCGCGCCGGACTCGAACGTTTTCTCGGCGCGGGCTACCTTTATATTGGGATGGACCACTTCGCGCGCCCTGGCGATGAGCTGGCCGTTGCACAAAAGAATCGCACGCTGCATCGCAATTTCCAGGGTTACACCACGAAAGCGGGCGCGGATCTTTACGGCATGGGCGTGAGCGCAATCAGTTCGATTGGCGGCGCTTACGCGCAAAATCGCCGCGAAGTTCCCGCCTATCAGCAGTCGATCGGCACGCGCGGCATCGCCACCATGCGCGGCTATCGTCTGTCGGCTGACGATCTGCTGCGCCGCGCGGTGATCGGCCGCCTGCTCTGCCACACGGTGATCCCGAAACACGAGATCGAGCGCGACTTTTCGATTCATTTCGATGAGTATTTCGCGCCGGAGCTGCAGCGTCTCGAAGAAGCGCGCGACGCGGGACTCGTGGTGCTCGATTCGGCGGAAATTCGCGTCACCCCGCTCGGCCGCATTTTTATCCGCAACGTCGCCATGGCCTTCGACCGCTATTTGCACGAACAGCAAATGGATCAGCGGCCGCTTTTCTCGAAGACCCTCTGAAATGCTGCGCCGATGAAAAATCCCATACAAGCAGCGGTGATCGGCGCTGGAATTTCGGGCTTGGCATGCGCTTATCGCTTGCAGCAGCTCGGACTGGACGTCGGCGTTTTCGAATCGACTTCAGCTCCCGGCGGCATGATCGATTCGGTCGAGAAAGATGGGCTGCTTTTTGAGGCCGGGCCGCAGAGCTTCCAAGGCACGCCCGAGCTTCTTGAGCTGATTCGCGAACTGGGCCTGGAAGCGCAGCTGCAAAAAGCCGATCCCCGCGCGCCGCGTTACGTCCTGCTTCATCACCGCTTGCGAAAAGTTCCCATGTCGCCGCAGGCGCTGCTGGCTTCGACTCTTCTGAATCCGGTCTCGCGCTGGAAAATCGCCTCCGAGCCATTCAAGAAATCGCATCCGCCCAGCGAAGAAGAATCCGTCGCTGCTTTCGTGCGCCGCAAATTCGGGAACGAAATTCTGGAATACCTCGTCGCGCCATTCGTTTCCGGCGTCTATGCGGGCGATCCGGAAAAATTAAGCCTCAAGGCCGCGTTCCCCACTCTTGACGAATGGGAGCGCCAATACGGCAGCGTCCTGCGCGGCGCCGTGAAATCGCGGCCCGCGAAGGAAACGCGCCTGGGGGTACCGCCGCTCTGTTCTTTTACGCACGGAGTGGCGGCTCTTCCACGCGCCATGGCCGCGAAACTCGGTGACGCGCTGCAGTACGAAGCTCGCGCGGTGTCGGTTGATTTCGCGACGCAGCCCTCCGTTGCCGCTGGCAGCGCCGCCGGCGAAATTCGCATCGTGCACAACGGTCAGGAGCAGCCGTGCAGCGCGAGTGCCGTGGTAATCGCAACACCCGCATATGCAGCGGCACATTTGCTTGAAACTTTCTCGCCGCCGCTGGCGCGAGCTCTTTCGGGCATCGCCTACGCTCCCGTTGCCGTTGTCGCTGGCACGTATTATCGCCAGCAGGTTGGAGATCCGCTCGAAGGCTTCGGCTTTCTGGTGCCGCGCGGCGAAAAAGTTCGCACGCTGGGCACGGTGTGGAATTCGTCGCTCTTTCCCGGACGCGCGCATGAAGGCAGCGTCACCATCACCAGTTTCATTGGCGGTGCGACGGATCCCGACATCATGCAGCTGCACGAAGAAAATATCGCAGCCATCGTCGCTGAAGAAAATGCACGCATCCTGGGCATCACCGGGCCGCCGCTGGAAATCGCCGTGTGGAAATATCCACGCGCGTTGCCGCAATACAATCTGGGCCATGGACACGTCGTCGAAGCGATTCGCGACGCCGAGCGCGCTTCGCCGGGATTATTCTTCGCCGGAAATTACCTGGAAGGCCCGGCCCTTGGAAAATGCGTCGCGAACGGCTTTCAAGCGGCGGAAGCGGTGCAAAAGTATTTGCAAAGCGCAGGATGATGCGCGGAACTTCATCCAGCGCTAGTCATCCGATAGCGGCATCTTATGCCGCATTGCCAGCCGTATGCGCCGCCGTTCGCCGGCTTCGCGATAACGCCGCCGTTCGTCCTCTGTTTTCACAAGCAGCGGTGGCACCGCGCGGGGCTGCTGATCGGTATCGAGCGCAACGAATGTGACATACGCCGTGCTGGTGTGCCGCCGTTCGCCGGTGAGAATATTTTCCGCGAACACTTTAACACCCACCTCCATGGAAGTGTGGAACACGCGATTGACGCTGGACTTCAGCACGATCCATTCGCCCACGTGAATGGGAAATCGAAAGTCCAGATAGTCCACCGAGGCCGTCACCACGTGGCTGTTCGAATGGCGGTTCGCCGCGAGCGCTCCGGCGATGTCAATCAGATGCATCACGCGTCCGCCAAGCATATTGCCCAGCAAATTGGCGTCGTTCGGCAGCACGATTTCGACGATTTCCGAAGTGGATGCGCTGACGGGTTTTCCCGGTGAGGGCGCGCCAGCCAGCTTGGTTGTCGCAACCGCAGGCTTCGCCGAGGCTTGCTTATGATTCTTATTGGTCTTGGTCATTTGCTTCGATCGTTCCGTCCCATTCGAAAAAGTTTCGCTCGAAATGTGCGTACTTGGCGCGCCGCCTCAAGCCCGCTATAATACGCGTTTTCAACCTATGACCCAAACACAGAAGCCGCGCCGCGAAGTGCTTGAACAATTTGTCGCCGAGAAACCCACTGACGCTTTCGCGCGTTACGGGCTGGCGCTGGAATGCATGAAGCTGGGTGATGACGACGCCGCCACCGCGCACTTCCAGAAGCTGCTGGAGGCCAACCCGAAATATGTGGCCGGGTACTTCCAATTCGGCCAGCATCTTTCGCGCATCGGCCAGATCGAACAGGCGCGCAAACTTTTATCCGACGGCATTCTCGTCGCGCAAAATGCCGGCGACATGCACGCGCGCGACGAAATGCAAGCGGCGCTGGCGCTGCTGCGTTAGTTCCGGTTCCGATTGCAGATTCGCCATGTCGCGAGCTCGAGGAAAATGACAGACTCGCGCATACCGCTGTTCCCGCTCAATGTCGTCCTTTATCCGGGCGCTACGCTGCCGCTGCACATTTTTGAGCCGCGCTACAAGCGGATGATTCACGATTGTCTAACCCACGATCGCGAATTCGGCGTAATCCTGGCAGGTGAAAAAGGCGTCGCCACGATCGGCTGCACCGCCGCCATCACGCAAAAGCTGAAAGATTACGACGACGGACGCTTGGACATTCTTACGCAGGGCCGCAGCGTGTTTCGCGCGCTGAAGCTGCTGCATGAAAAGGATTATCACGAAGCGCTGGTGGAATTTCTCTCCGAAGCGCCCGAAGCACTTCCTAAGGCCGGCCAACACCAGGAAGAAGGCGCGCTCCTTGGCCTTTTTCAGGAGTGCCACGCGCTGATTTATGGCCAGCTGTGGACGACTTCGGGCATGGCATCGCCCTGGCCGCTTTCCTTTCAGATGGCCGCGCGCCTGCCGCTCGAACTTGAAGAAAAACAAGCTCTTCTGGAAATCCGCGCCGAGCCCGACCGCCGTGATTTCCTGATCGAGCGGCTGCAGAATATGTTTGCACGCCTCGGCCAACTCCATCATGCGCACCGCAGCGCCGCCGGCAACAGCCGCCACCTGAATTAGCACATCGAAAGGAAAGTATCCCCGCGGCCCCGCTTCCTCTATAATGGTGTTGAGACGCTCATGCTGCCGGGCGCCGCGGCAATTCATCCATAAGTGGGGCCTCATGAATTCACTGCCGAAATCTCTCGGTGAGCTTCGCCGCAGTCAGTGGTCGGAAGAGAGAGTTGCCCAGCGCAGTGTGCGCCAGGAATTGCGCGAAAACCTGCTGTGCAAACTAGAAAGAGGCGACGAGCTTTTTCCCGGCGTGCACGGCTATGACGATACCGTGCTGCCGCAGATCGTCAACGCCATTCTCTCGCGCCATCATTTTATTTTGCTCGGACTGCGCGGCCAGGCGAAATCGCGCATTCTGCGTGGCCTGGTGGGATTCATGGATGCGCACGTACCGGTGATAGAGGGCTGCGAAATTCACGACAATCCGTACGCTCCCATTTGCCGCGCTTGCCGCGAACGGCTGGCCGCCGAAGGAGACGCCACGCCGATCGCCTGGCTGGCGCGCGAACATCGTTACGTTGAAAAGCTCGCCACGCCGGACGTCACCATCGCCGACATGATCGGCGACGTCGACCCCATCAAAGCCGCGCGCAGCGGACGGAATCTTTCCGATGAGCTGACGATTCATTACGGCTTGCTGCCGCGCGCGAATCGCGGCATTTTCGGCATCAACGAGCTTCCGGATCTGTCTGGAAAAATTCAGGTGGGTCTGTTCAACATCATGCAGGAAGGCGACATTCAGATTAAGGGCTATCCGGTGCGCATGATGCTGGATGTGCTGCTGGTCTTCACCGCCAATCCGGAAGATTACACGGCGCGCGGAAAGATCATCACGCCGCTGAAGGATCGCATCGGCTCGGAAATTCGCACGCACTATCCCGCGACGGTGGCCGAAGGCATGTCCATCACTTCGCAGGAATCGTGGACGAAGCGCGCGCAGACAAAGCGCGTCGAGATGCCGCAATACATTCGCGAAATCGTGGAAGAAGTGGCGTTTCAAGCGCGCGAGGACAAGCGCGTGGACCGGCGTTCCGGGGTCAGCCAGCGCCTGCCGATTAGCACGCTGGAAAATGTGCTGAGTAGCGCAGAGCAGCGCGCCGTGCGCAGCCGCGATTCGGCGATCGTCGCGCGTGTTGCCGATGTGTACGCCGCAATACCATCCATGACCGGAAAATTCGAATTGGAATATGAAGGCGAGCTGCGCGGAGCGGAAAATATCGCCCGCGAATTGATTCGCACCGCCGTCGGCAAGACTTACACGCAGTATTTCACCGGGGCGAATATGCAGCCCGTGATTCAGTGGTTCGAATTGGGGGGCGAGCTGAAACTGCCCGCGAACGCTTCCAGTTCCGAGGTTTTGGCACAGCTGAAAAAGATTCAGGGACTGTTCGACAATTTGAGCGTGCTGGAAGTCAGCCAGAAGGATGACGCGGCGATCGTCAGCAGCGCGGCGGAATTCATCCTCGAAGGACTGTGGGCGCACAAGCGCATCAATCGCAGCGAGGAGCGCGGTTATTTTGCCGACACGCGCAAGACCCCCGAGCCGCGCGACCCGCGCGAACCTTCTGGCCGCATGCCGCGCCGTCAATTCAATTAGTTGCGCTCGGTTGCATGCGTTGCAGGCTGGCTGGGTTTTGGCGGCTAAATGAAATACACGAAATATTCGAAATACGCGCCCGACGCTGCTGAAGATATCGATCTTCAGGAGCTAATGAGCCGTCTGTCTGATTTCTTCCTGCAAAGCGGCTACGAATCGCAATTCGGCATCTACGAAATGGATCCCGAGCGTTCGCGCGAGAAAATGATGGACGAGCTGCGCGAAGCCATCCTGCGCGCGCTGCAGGAAGGCGAACTGCTTCCGCCCGAACTGATGGAGCAGATGCTGAATAATCCCAACCTCTCGGAAAATCCCGAGCTGAGCGACGTAATCGAACAAATTATCCAGCGCATGGAGGAAGAGGGCTTCATATCGCGCCCCAACCAGCCCGCGCAGATTACGCCGCCTCCGTCGCAAACGCCCGGCGGCCAAGTGGGCGATGCGCAAGCAAACGTGGAAGCGCGTTTCGAGATCACCGACAAGGCGCTCGATTTTCTCGGATTTAGAACGCTGAAAGATTTACTCGCGTCGCTCGGCAAGAGCAGCTTCGGTCGCCACGATACGCGCGACCTCGCCACCGGCGTTGAATCCGGAGGCACTTCGAAATTATATGAATTCGGCGACACGCTGAACATGGACATCAGCGGCACGCTCTTCAACGCCGTGCAGCGCAACGGGGCGCAAATACCCATCGAGCTGGACTATCCCGACCTGATGGTTCACCAGTGCGAATACCAAAGCTCCTGCGCGACGGTGCTGATGCTGGATTGCAGCCACAGCATGATTCTCTACGGCGAAGATCGCTTCACGCCGGCAAAGCGCGTGGCTCTGGCGCTATCGCACCTGATTCGCACGCAATATCCGGGCGATTCTCTGCACTGCGTGTTATTTCACGACAGCGCCGAGGAAATTCCGCTGGGCAAGCTGGCGCGCGTGCAGGTCGGTCCTTACTACACCAATACGCGCGAAGGCTTGCGCCTGGCGCAGCGTATTTTGTCGCGCCAAAAAAAAGATATGCGGCAAATTGTGATGATCACTGACGGCAAGCCGTCCGCGCTGACGCTGGAAGACGGGCGCATTTACAAGAACGCCTTCGGCCTGGATCCGCT
>JGI12648J13191_1000098_pt1 | contig 11671 bp, 22 predicted proteins | sample BlaSpr_A8_OM1_O1_FD_13191 | JGI IMG/M metagenome (IMG submission 13191)
GGGACGGCAGCCGCAAAGTTGACCGGAGCGGCGGCCGGTGCGGCGGGTTCCTCAGCTTCCACGGTTTCGCGCGCGGATTCCGGCGCGGGTTGCTCTTCTGGCACTTCTTCTGACACATCCTCGACTGCTTCCTCCGGCTCTGCCACTGCCGCCGTGGAAGATGCACCAGCAAATTCGTGTTCGTCGGAGGAGTGCTGATCGCGCGGATTGAGCGCTACGGCTACGAAATTCGAAAGAACAGAAAGTCCGGCAGCCAGCGCCGCGGCCGCGGTTTGCGAGCGCAACAAGGCGGGCAACGCGTTGCTTGGCCGGCTGGAGCTGCAGGCGGCGACCAGATCGCCATAGGCGTGATGTAACTCGTCCGCAGTGCGCTGCAGCGGGGCGAGGTTGTCGCGTAGAGCGCGCGAAACCGCCTCTTCCAGGGCTTGCTCGAGTGACGTTTTCCTTGGACTCAAAGGAATACCTGCCTCTTTTGAATTATGGAAACGGTAACGGGGGGTGTCAACTGCCATTACCGAACCGCGTGCCTGCCATGCAGCGGCAAGGCGAGAGGCGATCATGTCCGACCGTATTTGAAGAGTGTGCGAATTGGGACAGCGCGGTGTGCGCGCTGTGAGTACCATTTTCGCTATGCGCAATCGTTTGCGGCGGCGGCGTTTTGCCCCGGCGACGCAATAAGGGAGAATCAGAATGAAGAAATCGCTATTTACGGGCACGTTGTCACTGCTACTGCTGATCGGCGGGTGCTCCACCACCCCAGCAGCCGGTCCTGCGGGACCGCAGGGACCTCCGGGAGATCAAGGTGCGGCGGGTCAGGACAGAGATCGCGACAGGGATAGAGATCGCGACAGAGACCGCGACCGAGAGGCAGGCCGTCCAGGCGAGGCCCCGTCATGCCCGGCCGGACAGCATCCTGCCACAGACCACGACGGACGCGTGAGTTGCGTCAGAGACTAAATATTTGATGTGGTCTCGCTCAGCGCCCAGATGACATCGTGAGTAACGAATCGCGCGCAGCTGGGCTGGACTACCCCGCTACAGATCGCCGCGCTACCACTGTGTTCAAGTACCCTCTAAGGCGGAAGCGCGTGCATACGATGCAGCCGCGAGCTTGCGACCTTTGCACGCCAAATCGAATTCACAGTCGCGACCGCAAGACGGCCGCAATGCTGCGTGGGATTGCGGCGATCGTGAAGCACGGCGACACCGCGAGCGGCTTTTCATCAGGCGCATAGACGATGAGAGAGTCGCGAACCATTGTGGAATCGCAAAGGTTGTCACGTGAGTTCGTGCTGTTCGTGGCCTTGGCCGGAGAAAGGAACAAGCTTGCGGATAGTGCCAAGGATGTCTTGACGGACGCGTCCCGCGCCATGCGGATTCTGCTCCGCGATGAATTGTCAGATTTCGGAAACATCCTGTGCTTCGCCAGCGTGGAGTTGAAAGCCCTGGGTTGAGCTCATTTGGGAGGGCGCCGATTTAGCAGCTTCTACTCCCTCTGGTGCAAATCCTCGAAGAACGCCTCGCCGGCAATAGGATGAACGCGCCCACTCTTCGTGTCGTCGTAGCGAGCGTCGAACGGGATGCGGACATGGGCGACTTCGGCGAGGCATCCGGCCATCGCATCTTCCACAAGTTCGCCAGGGGGGCGACCGCTTCGTGACGCCAATTCGTTTAGGCGCGATTCTGTTTCAGGCTTAAGATGCACTTCCGTGCTCGTCAGTCGAAAGACGCGGTAGCCGTCCTGTCAAAAGTGTCTGCCAGTGAAGTGGGAGAAAACGAGAAATGCTGACGGCGGAAGAGATTAGAGCATTGTTGCAGATGCGGCCTCATCCGATCGAAGGCGGATATTTTGCCGAGACGCATCGCGGCGCGCCAGTCCTGCCGCAGAGCTTGCTGCCGGGCTATCCCGGGGATCGCGCGATTTCCACGGCGATTTATTATTTGCTTACGCCGGATACTTTTTCCGCGATGCACCGCGTGCGCGGCGACGAAATGTTTCATTTTTATCTGGGCGATCCGGTGGAAATGTTGCAGTTGAAAGCAGATGGCGGCGAAGTGGTTCTGCTGGGGCAGGACATCGCGGCGAGGATGCGTCTGCAGCACACTGTGCCAGGAGGAGTGTGGCAGGGCTCACGAGTTCGCGCCGGCGGGAAATACGCGCTGCTGGGGACGACCATGGCGCCGGGATTTGAGTATGAGGACTATGAAACCGGACAGCGGCAAGATCTGATCGTGCGGTATCCGGAGTTTTCAAACCTGATTGTATCGCTGACTCGCTAAAGGGCTCAGACCGGGGACATGCCTGACACCTTAGACCGCGCACATTGTTGCCACTTTTGTCTGCCGGACACCCCTGCGCGGATCTTGGTGCCGGTGTCGCGCCTCCGGGCGTTCGCGCGGACATTTCGACGAATCGTTTTGACCAACGATTTGGCGCGCCATTCCCTGAAGTGATATTCTAGTGACGACCAACGGGGGCGCAACGGTTTCGACGGAAACTGTAGCGGCTCGAAGGCATGCCGGGACCCACCTGCCCGAAACATGGTGGAACAACACAACTGGCAACTCACAGTTGGCACTCGCAGCCTAACTTAAATTAGGCTACGCGCTCCCCCAGGCGTTACCTACGCGCGTGGGTCGGGGCGTCACACAGTAGGCTGGCTGTCGCGTTTCGGTCCGCAATGCGGCGGCGAGATCATCGGACTAGTTGCTGGCGCGTCTTGCCTGTTCTGAGCGCCAGCAGCGAAACCAACGGAACGGGATAAGCATGTAGGCTTCGTGTTGCAAGGTTTCTCGGACGGGGGTTCAACTCCCCCCGCCTCCATATTCAAATCGTCAAGCAGACGTGCATTTTGACGATGACTAAATTAACTGTACGCCATTTTGTCCGTCTCAAAAGTCCTCCGGACGCCGGCCTCGAGCTGTTCCTGGCGGGATTTGACGAAGGGTGAGTAGTGGCGTTCCGTCACAGCAATAGACTGATGTCCAAGTAATAAGGATACCTGTTCAATCGGCATACCCGAGAGCAGCAATTCGACGGCAAAGGTATCCCGCCATCGGTGGGCGTGGCCGTTCTCAACGCCGGCTAATTCATAGAGTTTTTTGAACGACCGCTGATAGTCGCCCACGCATGACTTTTTTGTACCGTGCCCAGACCAGAAGTAATAGCCCCCGGTTGTCGGCAGCGCATCCAACGCCTCGACTGCCCTGGGCGGCAGCGGCACCCGAACGTCTGTGCCGGTCTTGGCAGTACGCAACTTCAGGACGCCATCTTCAACCTGATGCTTCGAAAGAGTTACAGCATCCTTGATCCGTAAACCGGAGTATCGGAGCAAGAGCACCAAAGCTTTCAATCGTGTGCCCCGTTGTTTGTTTGGATGTTCCGGACGGGGGTATTTCCCGCAGGCCTCGACGACGCTTCGAAACTCAGCTTGTGTGTATGGCAACGTCGGCGGGTCATCTACTTTGGTGGGTTTAATCACCAATGCCGGATTGGAATCTGCCCAGTTTGATTCATGTGCAAACCGGAAAAAGGTTCGCAACGCCTCAAGTTTTTTGCGCGCGGAGTAGTTCTTGTTAATCCACGACTCTCGGAACCGGCGAAGTGTTTCCACATCCCATTCAGATAGAAGCTGAAGTCCTTCCTTTTTCGGAAAAGGCCTTCAGTTGTTTGAACAGGAGCCGGTACTTGTAGACGCTCGCGGGACGCAAACCGCGGGCCTCAGCGTCACGCACAAAAGCGTCCGTCGCTTCCGTGATCGTGACCCGCGGCTTCTTACCTTCCTCGATCTCGCGCGCAAGCTTTGTCGCTCGTTCCCAATTCCGCGTCTTCAAAGACTTCCGGTAGTATTTTCCTTCAACGGTGCCTTCGACCCAGCATGGGCGATTGCAGGGGCGATATTGGCGGGACTTCTGGGGACAGGGGGACGCGTGGCGCTTGTAAATAGCGAGCACGGCGGGGATTCTAGCGCGGCCGAAACGCGGAAGCAACTGCGACCGATGACCCAGAGCGCTTCGTCCCAACCTGCCGGCCGTTAGAAACAAACCAACATCAATCGTGTCGAACATTCTCGCTATAATTGTTATACCGGCCCTACAGGTAAGGATCACACATGGGAGATGTAGATCCCTCCCACCCTCAGTGACATGAATTCTAGTCCAAGTTAGAATCGAAATCGAAACAGGAATCGCACACCCGAGTCCCATCTTTTAGCGTCAAATCGACTCTTCGATTTCGATCGATCTCGGCATCGCATTTCCCGCAGACGTCCTGAATTGTTTCGTTGTCGCTTCCCATGATTTTCTAAACCAGTCAACGTGGATTTTGTTTCCAGAGCGCGAACAATAGGACCCCAGAGCAAAAGAACAAGACGCCCGAGACAAAAAGCAGCGGGCTCGCTGACAGAGCTCCGTCTACCAAATCAAACGAGGCTGCGGCCATGACGAATATCGCAGCCATTATCAGGGCACTCGCTCTGTGACTCTCTGCGAAGGTATCTGTCATTTTGTTCGCCAAGTGGTCGCAGTAATCCGCCCGCTTGGGAGAGACTTCGCATGATGATATGCGGAGCAACGCACTTTATTTGTCGAAAACTTTTCCTATTTGGCCAATTTTCTTTTGAACCGTCCCAACCAGCTTTTCATCCTGACCTTCGGCTTCCAAATCGGGATCATTCGAGACCCATCCGACCTTTTCCTTAATCTTACCCTTCACCTCGTGAAGTGTTCCTTTTGCTTCGTTCTTGGCGCTTTGTTTCATGGAGATTCTCCTCTGGCTCAATCAAGCTGACGGTCGTCGGAACTCTTAACCACTTGCGAGAGGATCAGCGGAAACCACCGAGCAGATACACGACCACTGCGATGAGCACGACCGTCCCGACGATCCCGAGGCCGCCACCGGTTCCCCATCGGGAATAGCCGTAATAACCGCCCCCTCCGCCGAACAGCAACAGAAGAATAATAATTAGCAGCAGCATCGCAAGTCTCCTTTTGACACGGTCCCCTGACGCTCTGACGGCATCTCGATTCGGTGGGAAGGACTGAGAACCCTTGCCTCTGGTTCAATTCAAGCGAGGCTCCAGCGTCACTGGATCCTCTTCTACGGCTAAAATCAATTCTTTTCGGAGATCCATCTCCCACCCGGGCTCGAAGCGGACGCGCAGAGCGGTGGCTGACTCACCGACGATGCTGCACGGGACGGGGATGTGGCATTGACGGACGACAACTAGCAGCACCACAGGTTTTCGGAGCCAGGCAGTATAGGCAGATGAAAAATCTCTTGTTCCGTCGGCGATCACGTCAGTCATCCTCGATTTCCGACCAAGCCCGAGAACAATCTCAGCGGAAGCGAGTACTACTTGTAGCTCCGCCAAGAAAGAAAAGCTGTTCAAAACTGTACAGATCGCCGAGCCGGTTTGGGGCCCCGTGCGCTCTCCGCTGCAAAGTGTTCGGCGGCGCAAACAGGACAGAATTGCCGCGCGGCCGTTACGGCAACCTGTAGTAGGAATTCTAGCCGTCCGCCTGGTTCAAGCCATAAGGACCCCAGGGCTGATCTACGGTGAATCGGCCGAATATTTCGCAACTGCAATCATACGTCGCGGTTTTCAGCGTGCGGCATTTTCCATGCCTGCGAACGCTAGTACCGTAGCGGCCTGCGCTCGTCGGTTGATTCCGGTCGTCCGGCAGTTAGCATTGTGTAAGTGTGAAACGCAACTCCGACCCCCAGCCTGCTCCCCGGGGGTTCGCTTGGATCGAGATGAGCGACTCGCCCATCGCAACACCACCTGACGATAGGCTCTCCGAAAATCTGCTCTGGCATCACCAGATAAGCCCGAACGGGGGTGTCCAGTTCGAGTTGAACCTCGCCGGAAAAGTACATGCCGCCTTCGGACAGGTTGGACGTTTCAACGGTGTATTCCCTGGAACCACTTTCGTCAAGCCTGCGAACTCTGACGGGGATGTTGAAATCAAAGCGAAACGTCGTTCGGCCGTGCGTGTACATGGACCCTCCGGCAAAACAGTGGTTGGACACGGAAGGGGGATTCCAGATTGCTCCGAACGTTGGCGCAGAACTGTCCCAAAGAGCACACTGTGCAAATGCAAAAATGAGCCAATTCGTAGTGAGTTATTTCGATTTTTCGCCCTTCTGGGGCGCATCGACAAGCGGCTGATATTCCGCCGACAGCGCGCGAATCTTTTTCATAACGTCTCGGTACTCGGGACTGTTCAATTTCGTTCGGCCAAGCTCCGCCCAGAGTTGCTGAATGCGTTGTAGCTTGGCCACGGCTGGGTTTGTGTCATTCATTCCGCTAGTGTACGACATCGGACAGACTTGCGGTTGGGCGTTGGGTGATTCTTCGTCAATGAAGAGAAGAGAACTCACGCCTCAACAGGTATCCTCCGTTCCCTGTCCCACGTGTGGTGCTTCCGTCGGCGAGCCTTGTGAGTTGCACTCGGGTGCTCCTCGTTCAAAACCACATGTGGACCGTGAGTTTGTAGCCATTGAGGCCATCGAGAGGAAATGAAATCTTATGGGTGTCTCGTAATCAGACGACGTCAGTTCAAGAACTGATTCCGCCCATTCACCAGTCTGTTTCCGCGTAACGAGGGCGGTGAAGCAGCTGAACAAGACCAGGTAGGCGACGCGAAAGACGCAACTTTGATCGGCGCAGCGCAGCGCGCAGAGCATCACGAGATCGCAGCGTAGGTACCGTTCGCGCCGTGGCAGAGAATCTTGGCGAAGACGCAACAACCAAGTTTCTCGCCCAGACAATTCAAGAAGACACACAATTCCCCGAGGCTGCGGGCTCGGCATCTTACGACTATCCTAGCTGGCACCGATCCTAGGTGTCGCAATCTGCGCTGGAAACGCGTCTGGGGACGCCGGCGGACCGCTCGATGGTGTCCTACGCCGTCTTAGCGCCTGTGAAGAGGTGAATAACCAGAAACACCACCGCGAACACTAGAAGTAAGTGGATTAGAAAACCAGCGACGTGAAAAAATATAAAACCGCCGATCCAAAGAAAGAATAGCAATAGCGCCACGCCTAAGAATGGTCCGAATCGCAAGATGTCCTCCGGTGAATTAGATTGTCCACACGTAACTCGTGAGCCCGCGCACGATCGTGCAGCGTCTGTAGCCTGGATTCTTATTCTGTCGTGACGATATCTTTGATTTTTGCGTACTGTACGCTCGATACGACATGCTTTGATATCAACTCAGCCGGCTGATGATAAGGCCGGTTTCTAATGATTCGTCGAGCGGTCACGCTAGAAATGTCTGGCAATTCCGTGAGTTCGCTCTCGGATGCGGAGTTCAGATTGACGACATGGTGTCCGCCCTGAACCCAACCCTGTCGCACGCCTTCCGCGAAAGCCCGCGCTTCTCTTGCGGCTTCATCCGCTACTCGACCGAGCTCGCGTCCTGCTGCCTGGATTTCCGGCTTCGCTCGGTCGGTCGCCTTGGCAACTTCAGCCCGAGTCTTGTCCTCGCGCTCTTTCCGCTGCTGGGCCGTTTCGTTCGGGGCGCAGCCACATGTCGCCGATATGATCAGTAGAAAACTAAGCGCGGTAGCCACGCGAGTCATTCGTTCGGATTTCATGGGCTAGGCGCGTCGGTCGCTAAGACGACGAGTTCTTTGCTTCACGAAAAGCGTCTTCCCCAACGTTCTTCGCCTGGCGCACTCGTCTTTTTGCTTCGTCAACACCTTGCTGCGCGCGTTGGGTCAACTTCTGACCACCCGCGACTGCCCGATCCACGCCGTCTTTCGCACTCGCTAGAATATATTCGCGCGTGTCGTCGCCCGAGCTAGGAGCAAAAAGCACTCCAACAGCAGCCCCTACGCCGAGCCCGACAACGAATGCTGAGATCGATTCGGTCCACCTCATTCTGCCGTTCATCACGTCCTCCGTTTTGGAAGAAAATCGAAGAGGAAGCCCAATATCGAGCTTCCTCCCCGGGAACTACCGGCTGCCGCCCGAAGTTGTGTGGCGGACCTGCCGGTCGTCGGCCTTAACGTCTGCAGAAGACTCACCGGTCGATGCGATGTCCTCCGCATTCGTGTTCTTCAAGACTTCCTTGGCCCGCTTGATTTCGTCCGAAGTGTCACAGTGAACCGAGAGGAGAATTCCGCCCTTCTGCAGGCGCCCCTCGTAACGCTTCGCTTCATACTCGGGAATGCCCAGGCCGATGAGCGCACCGGTGACTCCACCAACGGCTCCTCCAACTCCGAGCCCGGCAAGTCCCGCCATGATCGGACCCGCGGCAATGAAAGGTCCAAGCCCCGGTATCGCCAGCATGCCCACTCCTGCCAGCAAACCCAGAGCGCCACCCAGAACCGCGCCGGTACTAGCCCCCGCTGTCGCACCCTCGGGAGCTTTGGTGGCTTTTTCGGTCGCGATTGGTTTCGGGCCCAGGTTCTCAGGGAGAAGGGCGGAAATATCGGAAGCGGAAAACCCGGACTTCACCAACCTGTCGGTGGCTAAGTCCGCCGCGGCCACCGTCGTGTAAATCCCGAACACTGCTGTTTTCTTATTTTCCATTTTGAATCTCCTGTTCGTTTCCATTTTGATGTCAGAGCAAGGCTGCTACTGAGTCGGAGGCGCGACCTTCAAGTGGTTTGAAACGTTCCCTGCACCCGCAACCTGCGTTGCTTTGTCACCGATCGCCGTCTTTTCATCTTCCGTGCGGACAGGCCCTTTTAGAGTTACATGCCCGTCCTGTGTGATGATCTTGATGTTATGCGCGTACGTGGACAGTGTTTTGTCTTGCATGAGCGCACTGCGGATCTGCTTCGTTGTTGCGCGATCGGCGGGATTCATCTTCTGCTGATCCGCAGTAGTGGCGCCTTTGTTGGCGTCACCTTGGTTCGTTTTGGTATTGTCCGGCGCCGGCTGTTGATCCTGATGAACAGGGCCAGCTAGAACTGAACCGCCGAAGACCGCTGTCGCGGCAACTAACCACAAGTACTTTTTCAATCGCATCTCAATCTCCTTCCTCCGTTCCGGTCGGAATTTCTTACACGTGAAAGCGGACCAACTCCCTTAGCGGGAGAATGTAGTGACTTCCTATAAACAACTTTTAGCAGCGGATCTCCATACAGCGAAGCGAGTAGGAGTGAACAATTAAGCTTGTAGCGATTCGGGACGGGAGCCCGAACGGAAAGTTGGACCCCAATCGTATCCGGTCGTTGGCGCCGGAGAAGCGGCGGGCCCTAGCCCCGGCCGTTTTCAGATTCGAGACTTCCATCACGAATGCGATTTCGCTATTACAAAGCGCGCACGAGCCAAACGACTAAACAGATAATCACTATGGTTCCTACCAGTCCGTATCCCAACATTGTGCCTCCTCTAAGCTCACGATCGTCGGATTCAGAAACCCGATGAGCCACTTTGCACCACCGGCCCGGCGGTGTATGTCGCATTTGGCACACAATCTCAGTAATTTGTGGAGCGATCAGCGGGAGCTTTTTTGAGAATGACAAAATACTCGGTGAGAGATCGCAAGCAAGCGCCCGAGGGCCACGCAGGAACCGGTGGATTGAATCGTTCAAAGCCATTTGTCCGGCTACCGCGTTTGTCGGGAGTCAGGGTACTGGCTCGCAGATTTTTAACTGGAAATCACAACTCCGCGTCGCTCTTTTTCCGGTTCGTCGTGTTCGCGCCTTTAAGTTCAAGGCTACACAGGATTAATCTCCCCCGAAAAACGTCACTTGCCCTTGGCCTTTTCGGCAACATCCGCAGCCTTGAAGTGCTTCATCTGCTCCCTCAATTGCGCATCCACTTCGTCCGCGATGGTCACAACGCTAGGAAGCAGCGTATTGAATTCCAAATTCTTCACGTTCTTGTGCAGCGTCGTAAAAATGCTGACCTGAAGCAAGCGAGACTCCTCTATTAACATCTCCACGGGGTAGCCTTGTTTTTGCCGCAATCTCCCATGGTCGGCCGCAGCCTCTGATACCACAGCCTTCATATCGTCGTCCCGCCGTAATCGCACATTCACATCACGCATAAGCCTGGGAAGATGACCCGTGCGCTCTTCATAGTTCAGAGGGATGCGCGTTAGTTCCGGCTCCTTCTCAACTCGGATAAACCATTCCCCGATCAAAGTGCGGACTTCACGTTCGAGAATATCCGCCACACTCTCAACCGAGACCGCACCGCCGCCCCCGTTTCCTGCCGTACTCTTTATGGATGCAGTCATTAAATCCCGTAGCTGGAGAAGTGAAGGACAGGGAGCGCCAAGAGCGGGCGTGGCTACGTGGCTTTGCGCGTGGAATTCCCAAGCCACCCGCCGATCTCCGGAAATACACAGTTCGATGTATCGCTTTCATCCGCCTTTCCTGTTCAGCTTGTTTCTAGCGGGCGAAGGGCCTAGAGAGCGATGCCCAAGAGAATCTTGGTCGCTGATGACAGCGCGATGATTCGCAAGTGTCTTTGCAGGATCTTCGAAATCGTAGCGGACTACGACATTTGCGCGGAGGCCGTAAATGGCGAGGAAGCGATCGCGCTCGCAATACAACACAAACCCGATCTAATCGTTCTAGATTTCCAGATGCCGGTGATGAATGGAATCGAGGCCGCTTACGAATTGAAACGGCTTATGCCGAATGTTCCAATCATTCTATTTACCCTCCACGCGGAAACATTGAAATACCGCATGGGACCCGATTCTCCGATCGATCTCGTCGTCGCAAAATCCGATGCGGTCCACATTGTAGATCACATTCGCTCGCTGATCCCGGTCTGAATCAGCCAGCAGCTCGCTTCCGAACGCTCGCTACTAGCTCTGTATGGGCTTTCGCTCGCTCATGGTAAACGGCCGCCAGTAGGTTCCATTTCGTCCTTTCCGACTCAGGCAGAACACTTGCAAGTTCTTCCACGTGTTGCGCCGCCTCGTCCCACCATCGAACGTCGCCTTCGACGAATGATAATACATCCTTGAGTAGTTCCTCCAAGTTGCACCTCCAGGAAAGGTGTACTGGAAAACGGCGGGGATTCTACCACCAAAGCGCGTCACAAGTTCATTGTTGTATTTCCCGAAGTTGGAAACCGCGCGTCAATCCGTTTCATCAGTTCGACCGCATTATCAATCGAATCCTGGGACGCGTTTTCTCGCGCGGGCGACGGCCGGCGATCCAGCCCCGCTAATCTCCGAACCAAGAACATCCCGGCGACGAGATAGATCAATTTCTTTCGGCCCTCATCCATTGCGAAGGCAGGATATCATCTTCGCTTTCTCTTCGCCAGTCGTTCTCTCAACGGAACTTAATGGTCCTCCGCTAGTGATACACTTCCCGTCATGGATACCCCGAAAAACCGGCCCGTCTTCGCAAAGGTCCAACGCGCCAAGTCGGTCATACTTAACGGACAACACTTGTTCTTGAAAGAGTGCGAGAAATGTGGCGGCGATTTCTACGGTGTCGTGAAGCAAATACGCTGTGACGAGTGCTTGGGTAGGAAAAAACGTGCGTCTTAGCCGGCTCTCGACTTTCCGTACATAATTACCTTTCCATCCGCGACAACCGCGATGTACCGGCCGTCCTGAATAAACTGCATCACTTTCTTCCCGGCTCGCGCCATTGCAGCCCATCGCGATTTGGTCTTGGGGTTTTGCTCGATCCCCATAATTGTGTTTCTGCCAAAGACGAACGCGACTTGTCGAAGGCGTTTTG
>JGI12648J13191_1000100_pt1 | contig 11619 bp, 5 predicted proteins | sample BlaSpr_A8_OM1_O1_FD_13191 | JGI IMG/M metagenome (IMG submission 13191)
CCGCGACGAGTGCAAAAGCGACCGTGCCGGTGGCGCCGGTCGTCGCCGCGCCTGCCGCACCCGTTGCCACAACGGCTGGACCGACTACTTCGGCGAGCACCAGCGCCGAGGCCGCTGCGCCTGCGAAAATCGAGCCCTTTTCGGATGCGGACTGGACCTGGCTAAACGGCAATCCGCGCACCAAAGAAATATTCTGGGACTCGAAATTCTTTACGCCGGAGATTCGCGCAGACACTGTATACGTGTATGACTTCAATCATCCCACGGACCATTCGATGGGCGGTTCGAGCGAACTTTTCCGCACACAGGAAGTGCAACTGACGCAGCTCGGCGTGGGCGGTGATTTTCACTATGACAATGTGCGCGCGCGATTGATGACGCAGTTCGGCATGTATTCCGCAACCACGCCGCGCAATGATCCGAGCCCCGGCCACGGACAGTGGGATCTGGTTTCCGCGTACCGCTATTTATCGGAAGCGTATGGCGGCTATCATTTTGACAAACTGCACGGCGTGAACGTCGATGCGGGAATTTTTCTTTCCTACATCGGATTGTTCAGCTACTACAATTTCGACAATTGGGCGTATCAACCGTCGTACGTTTCGTCGAACACGCCGTGGTTTTTCGAAGGCGTGCGCGTGCAGATTTTCCCGACAGCGCATTTGAAGATCGAGCCGTGGTTCATCAACGGATGGCAGTCTTACGCATCGGCCAATCACCGGCCGGGCCTGGGCGGGCAGATCAAATGGACGCCGAAGCCTTGGATCAACGTCATTTCCAACAATTACGGGTTGGGCCGCGACGATTTATTTATCCCCAATCGCCGACGTATCCACACCGACAACAGCGTCGAGGTTAAGTACTTCGACCGGCCGGAGCAGACGCTCGACAAAATGGCGTTTTCGTTGACCGCCGATGCGGGCTGCGAGTACGGCGGCGGCGTGAGTTGCTACGGCGATCACGCGGGCGGACCGAAGCAGAGTTTCCTAGGCTATATGTTCTACAACCGTTTCTGGTTCCACAACGATTTGTTCGGACTGACGCTGGGCGGCGGAAAAATCAACAATCCGGGACGCTACTTGGTACTGCTGCCACCGATCAACGGAGAAAGCGCGATTACGGCGTCCACCAATTCTCCTTACTTCACGGAAAATCCCGGAGATCCGTTCAAGGCCTGGGACTCCTCGATCACATTCGACTACATGCCGAAGCAATACATCACTTTCCGCTGGGAATACGACTACCGTCACGCGAACGTGCCCTATTGGACGGGCCGCGGCGGCATTACGCCTCCCGGCGGAAATACCGGCACTCCGACGGACTTTATTTGCAACAACGGCGTTTCCTCCGGCGACACGGCGCTGGGGCCCGCGACGACCTTCTGCACCAGCGCGCCGCAGAATTCCAGCGTATGGTTTCCTGATCTTCGGAGGGATGAGTCATTTATTGACATGTCGATCTTAGTTAAGTTCTAGCTTCCGAGGACTTCTAGGTTTTTCCTAGAGGAGTCATGCCGATGGCTCTGTTTTGGTCCTTGTCTGCTCTACGGATTGTAAGGGAGTGGTTTGGGTTTTTTCTATCTACCAAGCCGGCTCGTCGGAGCCACCTGTCACGTTGCGGCCATCATCAGGTTTCGCAATCGGCACAGATGGCAGGCGCCGCGCTGAAGCTAGACAGCCATCCCTGTCGATCCCTCGCACCTTCACTTTCTTTAGCATCCCGACCATCTTCATCCGCCCCAACGATTGCTCGACTCGTTTGCGCTTCCGCTGACTCACCTCAGCAGAAGAAAGCGGTTTTTCGACAAACTGCTAGCCTGACACTAAAATGACTAGACCCAACCGGACAAGACAGCGAGCCATTTCTCCAGGATAGCAGTACTATCGGCTCAACGAAGAAGCGGTGCCGTCAGTCGCCACTTCGGATTGAAATACAGGGCTCGCAGCCAGTCAGAGGAGCAAACGCCCTGACAGGCGCCCGTGCGGGTTCGGTGGAAGGCACCATGAACCAAACCGGGGCCCCACTTGTAGGTTCTTACGATTACGGCGAGGTAGCTCGCTCGATACTAATCGCCTTCGCCGCCTCCTACGCCGCACTCGATCTTGCCGGACGCATAACCGCCGCGCGCGGCTGGGTTCGAGCCGCCTGGCTGACCGGCGGCGCCATTGCGATGGGCATCGGAATCTGGTCGATGAACTTCAAGGCGTTGTTGGCGTTCCGCTTGCCGGTCAAAGTGGAATACCACTGGCCGACAGTTCTGGCGTCCCTGGTGATCGCCGTCCTGGCATCGGAAATAGCACTCCATATTGCGAGCCGAGAAAAAATGGGGCCGGCTCAGGCGTGGGTTGGCAGCGTGATCATGGGCGGCGGCATAGCAGCGGTGCATTACCTTGGCATAGCTGCCATGCGATTGGCGGCGACAACCCGCTTTGAGCCGTTACTCGTGACCTTGTCCGTTGTGATAGCGATCTTGTTCTCCCGTCTTGCACTGGCATTCACTTTCGACCGCCGCGAAGATCCCGCGGGAGCCCCTTTGGCCAAGGTCATTAGCGCAGCTGTGATGGGGGCTGCCATTACCCTGATGCACTACAGTGGCATGGCCGCCGTCAGCTTCCTACCCACTGCTGTGATGCCGAACTTGTCGCACACCGTGATCATCTTTCCGCTCGGCGGCTATGGAATTGTTATTGTTACCTTCCTTGTCCTCGGCACAGCTATCTTGACGTCATCGGTGGACAGGCAGACGCAGGCGGAAGCCCTGCGACTCAACGAAGGGCTCGAGCAACGTGTGATCGAACGCACTAGAAGACTCTCAAACGCCAACCAGGAGCTGCGACGCCTCTCCGGACAACTCTTACGGTCGCAAGACGAAGAGCGACGTAGGATCGCCCGGGATCTTCACGATGATCTTGGTCAAGACTTGTTTGCAGCAAACTTAGCCCTGGGTCAACTTTCGAGGATTATTTCTGAAGGGCGGCATCGAGAGTCGCTGTCTGAAGCACAAGAAATGGTACGGACCTGTGCAGAAAAAGTTCGAACGATCGCTCATTTGTTACACCCGCCTGAACTTGAGCTGTTAGGCCTCAGAACCACCCTCATAGCGTACGTGGATGGGTTTAGGGAGCGCAGTGGAATTCAAGTTGACGTTGAAATACCCAGAGAATTACCGAAGCTGACGCGCTCAGTTGAAACCGCGCTGCTTAAGATGACGCAAGAGTGTTTGTTAAACACCCAACGTCATTCGAAGAGCTCGAAGGCTCAAATGCGGATCGAAATCGATTCTAACCAGCTCACTTTAGACATGCGGGACGATGGTATCGGGACCCAACCCGCAAAGTCGAACCCGGCAGACGGTAGTCAACCAAGGCTCGGAGTAGGATTAGCAGGAATGGCTGAGCGGATGAAAGAACTCGGAGGCCATCTAGAAATCACATCGGGAAGTTGGGGCACTTCAGTAAGAGCCACTCTCCCGTTAGTGCTTTCAAAATTGGAATCGGAGGGTTAGGGCGAAGGTTTCTGGCCCTGCCAATAGTGCCAGAGAGACCGAAAATGAGAATCGAGCCTGCACCGGGAACGGGACCTGTTGGGTGATGGCGGCATAACCACCCGACGCGAGGTGTTCTAGCTCCAAGCTCCGAGCGGCGGACCACAAACACAGCGCAGCCAGTAAACGCTGCGAGCGAAGGCGCAACGCTCACGATTAAAGATCTGCCCCCTGGACTGCCATGCGACCTGTTTAGAACGGAGAGAGCGTCTCTGTCCTCACCGCACTCTTACCTTTGGTTCGACCGACAGCCCTGGCTTTAGCAATCCTCCGGCGTTTAGCTCTCGACCCGGAGGGCGATCGAAATCGATTCGTATCGGCACGCGCTGCACGACTTTCACGTAATTGCCGGTGACATTTTGGGTAGGCAATACGCCGAGCACCGAGCCGGTGCCACCGCCCATATTCGTGACGTGGCCCTTCCACTTGCGGCCATACGCGTCTACGTGGACCTCGACGGGCTGGCCAGGGCGCATATGGGCGAGCTGCGTCTCTTTGAAATTGGCTGTGACCCAAACATCGTCAAGCGGCAGAACGTCAATAAGGTCCTGTCCTATATGGACGTTCTGGCCCACCTCAACTCTTCTCTCGCCGACAATTCCTGTCACTGGAGAACAGATTACCGTGTGGCTGAAGTTCAGTTCCGCTTGAGCAAGTTGGAGCTCTCGTCGCGCCACTTCGGCGTCGGTCATCTGCACGTCCGCATTGCGGTGGGAACCCGCAGCTGCGGCGAGCGCGTCGGACAGATTCAGCTGCGCCAGTACTTCTGCGATCTTGTACTCCTCAGGGTCTATGGTCATCATCGCTTCGCCAGCATGGACCAACTGACCCTCATTGACGTACACGGCCTTGATGCGTCCGTTCACTCGAGGGCACAGCGGCATAACGTGGCCTTCGACTTGTGCATCGTTCGTATTTTCGTACTGGAAAGCATTCCAGGCGAAATAGCCGCCTGCGATGGCGAGTGCTGCCACAGCCGAGATTATTATCAGAATTTTTTTGCCGTGGATTTTTGACTGTTTATCGGATTTGGAAATTGACTGCAAAGGGCTGGCGTGTTGGTACACGACAGCAAACTGCTTTTCAGTCGAGATGGTCTGAGCACCGTTTTTGTTCGGCATGATTTTTCCTCGCAGATGCTGATTGGCCGGTTGACTCGTCCGACGAGACATCTTGGCGGATCTGCCGGGCCATCCGTTTGAGGAGCTGCTTCGTGAATACACCGGATGAGCGGAAGCGGGCTCCCTGTTTCATTAGTTCTCGAAGTACGTTCTCACCGTCCTCGGTAATGGTAGTGAGCCCCTTCGCGTCAATAACGAGCGCACGGACCGTTCAGGTCTACCGTCGCCTGCCGCCAGACTCTTGCGAGCTCAGTGGCCCAAGGGCCAACGAGCTTGCCTTCTATCAGCAGCTCGCGCTTGCTCGGGGTGTCGAGAATGGAAATCTTCAACATTGCATCTACGCAACGCTCGTGTAAGTGCAAGCCCTGCGCCAAACGTTCACAATCGTAAGGCCTTGAATTTTCGGGAAAAGGACACCCGCAGTCGAAGGCGTCGAAGCTGAAAGTTGAAAAGGACGAAAACGCCGAAGCTTTAATCAGGCTCCGGCGAAACAGGCGCGCCGCAAACCAAGGACGCTGGGTCATGTTGATCGGCTTGCAGCCACTAGGTGTGCGATGCAGCAGTGGGCTCGGAGGAGCCGATGGCGGGATACGATGCACTTGAGATGCGATGGTTCGCTCTTAACGCCTTGGATGAAGCGAGCCTTGGATGAGCTTCGGCGTGGCCGTCCAACCCTGCCAGGCTCAGGAAAACCATAAGATGCAATAGGTAAATCAGGAGAGACCGCACGATGATCGCCTCCAGCAGCTTCGGCGCTCTTACTCTCAACAACGAATGACAAAAGCACGGCCCACACCAAAGCCGCAGAACCGTAAGTTGCTGAAATTTCGGGAGAACGCTGCCACAAGTCAAAAATGCCGGAGTCGACGAGGTTGAAAGAGTCGAAATCGTCGATGCTATGGGTTAACCAAAAACAGCCGGGCTGCAAGGTCAAGAATACTGCTTCGCGAATATGCCGAACTTTTTCATTCGAGAGAGGAGAGTTGTGCGGTTCATTCCCAGGCGTGCGGCAGCGCCATCGGCGCCGCCCACGCGACCCCTGGACGTAGTGAGTGCCTCTACAATCTCATCACGCCGCTTTCTTGCGTATTCGTCAGCAACGCTCAGTTTGTCGCTTCGCGAGTCTGTTCTGTCGTCACCCATTTGCTTCACTTCAAGCGGCGTGTCCAGGGCGTCTTGCTTACTTGTTTTTCGAAGTTCCGCCAGGGGAGTGTCAAGTGATCTGCCCCTGGTCAGAAGCACGGCTCGCTCAATGAAATTCTCAAGCTCACGAATGTTGCCCGGCCAATCCAAGCTCGTCAGTCCCTTCATAACAGCCGCAGGAACCGATTCGATGCATTTCTGCATTTGCTTCGCATGCTTTTGCACAAAATAGCTGACGAGCAGAGGAATATCATCTCTGCGGTCCCGCAAAGGAGGAATACGGATGGGAAAGACATTCAGCCGATAGTACAGATCACTGCGAAATTCCTTGTCCGCAACCATCTTCTCAAGGTCGCGATTCGTAGCGGCCACCAGGCGGACGTTCACCTTCCGCGTATGCGTGCTGCCGAGACGTTCAAACTCCTGCTCTTGTAGGGCGCGCAGCAGCTTCGGCTGAATCTCAATCGGGATGTCTCCCACTTCGTCCAAAAACAGTGTCCCTTGGTCCCCGAGTTCCAGGCGGCCAATCTTTTGGTTTATGGCTCCTGTGAACGCGCCTTTTTCGTGGCCAAACAATTCGCTTTCCAACAGCCCAGTCGGGATTGCCGCGCAGTTCAGTTTCACTAATGTGCGTTGATTACGGCGGCTTCGGTCGTGAATCGCGCGGGCAATCAGCTCCTTTCCCGTACCAGTTTCACCGAGCAGCAGCACCGTGGAATCGCTGGGGGCAACCGTTTCAACCAGCTGTAGAACCTGCTTCAACGCCGCGCTGTTGCCAATGATCTGCTCGAAACCCATCTCGCTGCGAAATTCCTCTTCGAGATAGACCTTCTCTTGGGCGAGCCTGTCCTTGAGTTCAGAAATTTCCTGGTACGCCAGCGCGTTTTCAATTGCGATGGCTATCTGTCCTGACGCCCGGCTAAGGAAATCAACATCCTGTGAAGTAAACGGGGTGTCTGTGGTGCGCAAGATTGAAAGAAATCCAAGGATCCGGCCGCGATTAACAAGTGGAATAAGGCAATGGGCTTTTACGCCCTCGGTAGCCGCCTTCTCACTTATCTCAAACGCGCACTCGTCACGCGCCTGCGAGTCCATGACTACCGGTTTCAAGGTGCCCATCGCTTTTTTAGCGGCGGCGCTTGGTGTAAGGAGCAACTCTTCTTTTATGACCCCTTTCCCGTGCGGAATATCGACGGCGAGAACCCTGCATTTTCCCGATGCTGCATCCAGCAGGGAAACGGTTACGCCATCAGCATGTATGACTTCGCGGATATTCGCTGCAATCGCGCGCAAAACCTCACGGCGGTCGAGGCTGGATGTGATTCTGGCCGTCAGATTCAGGAGCAATTGCAACCGGTCACCTAATCCGGATACTTCTTGGAACGCCAGAGCGTTTTCGACAGCGATTGCGATCTGTCCTGAGGCACGGTTGAGGAAATCGACATCTTCCGGCGAAAACGGAGTCTCTGTCGTGCGACAGATCCACAGCAGTCCGAGGCCCCGGCCGCGATTCACAAGCGGGATACAACACAAGGCTTCGATGCCCTCCGCAGTGACGAGGTCAGACGCATCGGGTGCGAGTTCGTCGTGTTCTCGCACGTCGATGACCACGGGTTGCAAAGTATCTATCGCTCGCTTGGCGATGCCGCGGGGTGTAACGAGCAGCTCCTCCCGGATGACCCCCTTGCCGTGGGGAAAATCCATGGCAAATACCCGATATTTTCCGGACGCGGCGTCGGGCAGCGAAACAGCGGCAGCATCGGCGTGAATGACTTCGCGTATGTTGGCTGCAATCGAGCGCAATACTTCCCGCAGATCCAGGCTGGACGTGATGCTGCTCGTCAGATTCAGGAGCAACTCAAACCGCTCGTTTCTAGGCTGAAGTGCCGCTTTTGTGCTCATAGGCAAAGCGCTGCAAATGATTGCCGGACCTACATATAGAGATGACCGATTTCGCTCCGGGGTCGCAAGTATTGCCGGTCGCGTTCCTCACTGCTGCCAGCCGCCACCGAGGGCCTCATAGACTTGCACAAGCGCAAGCCGCTCATTCAGTTGCGCCTGAACGAGATTCAACTCCGCCGCAAAATAATTTGTTTCGGCGGTTAGCACCTGGAGATAGCTCGCGCCGCCTTGTCTATAGAGCACCAGCGAGAGGTCGTCGGATCGCCGAGCTGCCTGAGTGAGCAGCTCCTGCTGACCGCGAAAGTCGCGAAATTTCTGATAACCAACGAGGGAATTGGAAACCTGCTCTAGCGCGTCCTGAACGGTTTGCTGGTATGACAGCACCGACTCTTGCCATTGCGCTCGGGCGAGCCTGAGTCCCGAACGGAGCCTTCCGCCCTCGAACACGGGCTGACTCACGCTGAATGCCGCGTTCCAGGTCTGCGAAGGCGCACTGATAAACTGATTCAATGCGTTGCTTTCGAGCCCTCCCATCCCCGTCAGGGAAATACTAGGAAAGAAAGCCGCTTTGGCCACGCCGATTTGCGCGTTCGCTGCGACGACGTTCTGTTCCGCTTCGCGGACGTCCGGCCGGCGCTCGAGCAACTGCGAGGGGAGGCCAGCGGGAATGCTGTCAAGAAGAGGTTGCTCGGTGATCGCACGCCCCCGCGGAATGGATTGCGGATTTTCGCCCAGCAGGATGCTGAGCACGTTCTCCTGCTGCTCGATTTGCCGTTCGAAGTCGGGAATGGATTCCGAAGCGGCGTAGACAAGTTGTTCTGACTGGCTTACGTCGAGGTCAGAAGCTCCACCGTGGTTGAAAAGCACTTGCGTCAACTGAAGTGATTGCTGCCTGGATGCCAGCGTGCGTTTCGCGATCTCAAGCTCGCTATCAAGTGCGCGAAGCTGGAAATAGGCGGTGGCCACGTTGGCCACGAGCGATGACATCGTTGCTCGCTGTCCCCACTCGGTGCCGAGCAACTGGGCGCGAGCTGCTTCAGTTTGGCGGCGATATTTTCCCCAGAAGTCCAGGTTCCAGATAACCGACAGATTGAGCTGGCCAGCGTTGACCTCGTAGGCTGGAAACAGATTTGAGACTTTGGAATTTCCCTCGCTGAAGACGCCCGCGCCGACGCTGGCGGAGGGGAGCTGATCGGCACGGGTGATGCCGACTTGTGCCTGGGCCTCGAGCACGCGAGTGGCGGCGATGCGCACATCATAGTTCTGCTGAAGCGCGGTGTGAATCAGTTGCACCAGCACGGGATCCTGGTACACCTGCCACCAGTTCTCATTTCCGAGCGATGAGGGCGGCGCCGCCGGGCTGGGCACTGCGGCGCGGTAGTCTGTGGGCACACTCACCGCCGGCCGTTTGTAATTCGGTCCGACTGCACAGCCAGCCAGCGCAACGATGACGACGGGCAAGAACGCAAGTTTTCTCATGTTAATCGCCTTGGCCTTGCGTTTCCGCGGGTAGGAGTCCTGGCGACTTCTGGCGCATAGCGCTGGAGACGCGTTCGACTACAGAGAAGATGGCGGGAACAAAGAATCTGCCGATGAACGTTTCCGCTAGCATACCTCCGATTACCGCCGTCCCCATGATCTGGCGAGCTACCGCACCGGCTCCGGATGCTGTCCAGAGCGGCACGCAACCGAGGATGAAGGCGAGCGCGGTCATCATAAGGGGCCGGAAGCGCAGCCTCGCTGCGGAGAGTGCCGCATCGACGACGGACATACCTCGTTTTTCGTAATCCTCTTTTGCAAATGCGACGATCAGAATCGAGTTCTTCGCTGCCAAACCGATCAGCATCACCAGGCCGATTTGGGCATAAACGTCGTTCTCCATCTGAACCATGTAAGGCGGCAGGTACAGGCCCATCACGAAGCGCCGCAGCCAAAGCGCGGCCAAGGCGCCGAATACCGCAACCGGCGTGCTGAGCAGCACGCTGAAGGGCAGACTCCAGCTTTCATAGAGCGCCGCCAAGACCAGGAAAACGAAGAGGAGCGAAAAACCGAAGATCACTGAAGCAGGAACCCCTTGTTCCGCCTGCACCTCTTGATAAGACATGCCTATCCAGTCGTAGCCCATTTCGGAAGGCATGGTTTGCTTAAAGACATCCAGGAGAGCCGCTCTTGCCTGATCGGCGCTATAACCGGGTGCGGCGGCGGCATTGATTTGTGCGGATCGGTACTCGTTATAGCGCATCGTGAACTCCGGACCGGAACGGGTCTCGAATTTCGCCAGCGCGCTAAGCGGGACCGTCTGCCCTTGCCCGTTGCGGACATAGAATTGTCCGAGATCGTTGGTGGTCGCACGGTAAGGAGCTTCGGCTTCCACATACACCTGCCAGGTGCGTCCGAAATCGTTGTAGTAGTTGACGAATAATCCGCCCATGTAAGCTTGAATCGTGTTGTAAACATCCGTCAAAGCCACGCCTTGCTTCAGCACTTTGCTGCGGTCCACATTGATGAACTCTTGAGGCACGCTCGGAATGAACGTGGTGCTGACCGTGGTAAGCTCAGGACGCTTGCGAGCGGCTGCGAGGAATTTGTTCAGGTTGTCTGTTAGAAACTGGACGTCCTTGCCGGCACGGTCCTGCAGAACAAACGTAACTCCGCCGGCGGTGCCGACACCGGGAATAGCAGGTGGTGAGAAACTGAAGACAGTCCCTTCCGGCAGCTGCTTGAGTTCCTGGTTCAAACGCGACTTGATGGCTTGATATTGTTCGGCCTGGCTCTTGCGGTCATCCCACGGTTTAAGACTGACCCACAAGAAAGCGTTGTAGCTGGTCCGGACATAACTGAGCAAGCTGAAACCAACCACGCTCGTCGTGTACTGAACGCCCGGCGTATTTGCGAGAACCTTCTCTACTTGTTTCGCAGCCGCGCTGGTGCGCTCCAACGACGCCGCATTGGGAAGCTGCATGTTGATATAGAGGTAGCCCTGGTCTTCATCCGGCAGGAAGCTGGTGGGCAGATGTTTTCCCAACAGCCACGCAGCACCTCCAGCCACCGCTAGCAGCACCAACACCAGTGCGCCCTTTCGAATTACGTCGCCCGACCAACGCACAAAGCTGTCGGTGGAGCGCTCCCAGTAGCGGTTAAAGACGCGAAAGAATTTTCCGAGCGGCCCGCGAGTTTCTTTCTTGGACCTGAGAAGCAGCGCCGAAAGTGCCGGGCTGAGTGTGAGAGCGTTGAACGCGGAAAGCATTACGGAGATTGCGATGGTGAGAGCGAATTGCTGATACAGCCTGCCGGTGATCCCCGGAATGAAGATCGTCGGCACGAACACAGCGGCCAAGACCAAAGCTATACCCACAACGGGGCCGGAAAGTTCCTCCATCGCTTTTACGGCGGCATCTTTGGGAGACAGCCCTTCCTCGATGTGATGCTGAACTCCTTCAACCACTACGATGGCGTCGTCAACCACCAGTCCAATTGCGAGCACCAAGCCGAACATTGAAAGCGTATTGATCGAGAAGCCGAACAGCGGAAAGATGGCGAACGTTCCCACCAACGAAACCGGCACCGCCAGCATAGGAATCAGAGTGGCGCGCCAGTCTTGCAGAAAGAGATAGACCACAAGAATTACCAACACAATCGCGATTACAAGGGTCCAAAGGATTTCTTTCATGCCTTCCGTGACCGGCAGTGTCTGGTCGAGCGAAACGGTGTAATCGATGTCTTGCGGGAAGTGTTGCTTCATCTGGGTCATGAGCTTTCGGACGCCCTCCACGGTTTGGACAGCATTGGTTCCGGGTAACTGATACACGGCAATGGCCCCGCTGGGCTTACCATTAAGGCGAGCGATCAAGCTGTAGTCCTGCGTGCCCAGTTCGACGCGAGCCACGTCTTTGACGCGAACGGTCCCAC
>JGI12648J13191_1000103_pt1 | contig 11518 bp, 8 predicted proteins | sample BlaSpr_A8_OM1_O1_FD_13191 | JGI IMG/M metagenome (IMG submission 13191)
ATTATCGCGGTCGAGGGTCAGGCTTATTCTGGGGATAGGCTGCGGGAGGCGATTCGCGATGCGAAAGGAAAATCCGAGCCGATTCATCTGATCTTGCAGTTGGATAATTTTATTTCTACTGTCGATATTGATTACCACGATGGTGAACGCTATCCAATACTGGAGCGCGTCGAAGGAACGCCTGGGTATCTGGACGACAGCACGAAACCCCTTGTGCCGCCCCAACCAGCGCGTTCAAAGCCAATAGCCGACAATCACTGAGCCAGTACGTTCGTGGCCTGCTGGGTCACGTTACGTTACACCAAGTGGTAAGCGCGTTATCAGGCACAACTCATGATCAAACTCGCCCTTTTCGCGACTTCATCCCTAGTATTTGCCGTGACCTTGATCAAAGCCCGGACCAAAATCAAAAAGCTCGAACAGGTCGCTGATTGCCGGGCCATTGACGGGAACGTAGGGATTGTCGAATTCGGCTCGCGGGTTGGGTAAATTATCGCGGCTGCGTCGGGTCACTNTACCCAGATTCCAGTTCCGTTCGATGAACTTGAGAATGGAGACTTGATCCGAGTAGTCATGTGCGATGTGCCCAGCCCGTGTGAACGGCGACACGACAATCAGCGGGATGCGGGTGCCATCGCCGAAGAAATCGAGCGGTTGCACGTAACCGGAATCGTAATAGCCGCCGCCTTCGTCGAAGGTGATGAAGATGGCAGTGTCCTTCCACAGAGAAGGATTTGCCTGCACCGCATCGACAATCTTCTTGGTAAAGCCTTCGAACAAGTCGAGTTTCGAGGTGGCAGGGTGGCCGTCAACGAGTTCGCTGGGCTTGACGAATGAAACTGCTGGAAGCGAACCGCTGGCGATATCGGCGTAAAGATTTGCCGTGTCCTGAAGGTGCGCGGTGCGCACCGTTGGGTTCGTCATGATCGAAGTGTCATACTGAAACGGATTGCAGATGTTGCAGTAGAGGTCGATCGGGCTGAGGAAATACGGATCGGCAAGGCTCTCGTTAAAATCATCACCATAATATTTCCAGGAAATGTTCTCGTCGATAAGTTCATCGCCAATGCTGCGCACAGAAGACGGCGGAATGGTGAAGGGAGTGTTTGCCGCGTTGGTGTCGGTGAATGCGTTGTTTCCGTTGCTGAAATAGCCCGGATTGTAATTGTTCACCAGATAGTACAGGCCGAGCTGGCAATTTGGATCGACGGGTTTCGTGAGTGAGCGCAGATATTTCAGAACCGGAGCGACGCCCGGTTGCCTCGGGTCCGAGCAGTTGCTGTACGAACCACCACCAAACGCGGGAGCGCCGGGGGATCCGCCACCGAAGCCGTCTTCCGTGTACCAGTTATTCGTGCCGGGCGCGGGGTTCGGGTTTTCGATTTCGTCAACGATACCCTGGTTGATGGTTCCAGTCTCGACTTGTACGTTGTGCGGAGGCATGGCGGGATGCCCATTTCCGTCGCTGAACCAGGGCATATCGCCGTGGCCTAACATGAAGTGATTAATACCGGTGCCGCCTTGAACCGGTTGATGGAAGTTGTCGCTCATCGCATAGCTATCCGCGAGACTCTTGAAATATGGCACATCACCCTTTTGCATGTTGTAAAAACCCATGGCCGCCGGCCCTTCGTTCGTGGTGACAACGGTAGGGGAGAATTCCGTGCTGAAGTTTGCGGGTTGTGGCAGGCCGTTTGTGCCGGAGCCCGACAAGCCCGCTCCAATATTTACNCCCGCGCCGACGGTCACTTCGACCCACGGGAACAATTGGGCGTTGCAGCCCGACGGATTTTCACGGCTGGCGCGTGACGCACTGCAATCCAGCTGCTGCCACATTTGGTAAAAGCGGTGAACCGGGCTCGCGGAGTAAGCGTCGTACGGAATACCGGGGGTCATTTGAAACGGCCCCGCGGGCAAAGCGCTGGGATTTGCGAGTCGGGTGTCTGGTGTTCCGGGCTCAAGACCCGTGCCGCCGGTTACCAGAAATTGGTAGTAGTCGGCTGGCAATCCATTTTCGATCGCCTCGCCGGTTTCTACGTTGGGCAAAAAAGGAGTGGGAGGACCGCCGGCCAAAGCGGTGGGAAGAACGTTTTGCGGAAATTGCATTTTAGCCGGATTTAATAGAAATGTGTCGGGAGCCTGGTCTGTCGCGGCAAGTTGCTGGGCTTTCGAGAAATTGCGGCCGGGCGTGCCATCGGCATTGATGATTTCTTCCGACAACAAGTTCCACACAAATTCTCCCCGCCTCGGCTGGTAGGTGGCGAAAACGTGATCGAAGCTGCGGTTCTCTCCGATGATTACGATCACGTGCTTGATGGGCGAGCTGGTGTGCTGTTCGTTTTTGTCCTCATCTTGACCTGCCTGAATGGAGCTGGCCAATGGGCCTCCGATGGTGAATTGAAACAGAGCTAAGCCCGTGACGCCGATTCGCAGGCAATGCCAAACACTTGAAGAAATTTGCTTATACGACATCTTCCCTCCTGGTTTTCTATTCGAAATGAAATTCAAAGCGGCCTATTCCCGACCACAGGACTCGACAAAGCGGCGAGAGGAGGTGCCCATAAAACTGTCACCATTTCGACTGAAGTTCTGGCACCTTGGCAATTGCCGAGAGCTCAAACGCTTTTTTTGCCATCGTGTTTCGCCCGTCGAGGAAAGAACGCACCCCGTCTCTGCACTGAGCCATGCAGCTCCGCAACCATTCGCGGGATCGGGCATTTGTAAGATCGCGCGAAGCTGGACAACTCCTATCCCCAACGTCAACCCAAAGTCCCTGTAGCCGCTAACTAGATTCGAATCGGTGCCCGGTCAAAAGGCCTCCGGCCGAAATTCCGCGGGTACGCTAGATGCTGCTAATCAGGAGCTGGGCGATATGGCTATGGAGCTTTGTAAATAGTTTCGTGGGTTGGCCACAGCGCTCCTACTACAGCCCCGCCCGCGGCGCCAACCACCGCGCCAATCGCAGTTGGCAGGCCTCTCCCACCCGGCGCCACGCAGAAGGTACTCGTAGGCGAGCAAGGTTGGTACGCCGCAGCTCCTATTCCAGCTCCAGCGCCCGCACCTACTGCGCTGCCGATGAGCGCATTGCGCAAACGATGCTTATTCGCCATGAGTTTGACGCTGCGCACGTCTTGCCTCTGGATTGTCTGCGCGCCTGACTTCCCTTGCAGCGAGATTTCCTTGTCCGACACACTCAAAAACGTTCCGGAGTCCTTCTTCGAGGTTTCAACCACTTGAATTTTCTGCCCCGCTTGCAGCGCGTTCAGGTTCTCCCATTGAGCTGAAACCACACAAGGCATTCCCAAAAGGCAAGCCAAAATCCAGAGTTTTCGCATTGTGATCTGACTCCTCCGATCAGTCCCTGCTTAGTCCGTTGTGCAAATGCTACTCCCACCACTCGACAATTCTTCCGAGCCGGTGGCCTTCCGAAAGTATCAGCGCAGGCACTGGCGCGGTCGCACCTGGCAGGGTGAGTGAGGTGACGATCGTACGGATCGACCAGCCGCCGTTGCTGAGCACAAATTTGACAACGACAACCTGGCGCGTCTCGGGGGTATCGATCGTAAAGGTTCCAGTACAGTCCGGGAAGGCTGTTTTCGCTCGTGACAGGCCATCATTGGCGCAGGCTGGGTTCTTCGCAATAGAGATGACCTGAAGCTTTCCTGTAGATTTTCTGAAGCCAGAAGGCCTTGTTTTTCTGTGGGTTAGCTTTTGGAGCGCTTCAAATAGCTGCTTTGCACGTAGGAAGCAAAGTCGTAGAATTAACCCAGCCTAACGTCCTGCATCGCATGCTCTCCGATACCATCCACTTCGAAGGCTTCGAACTCGACCCAAGTTCCTTTGAGCTTCGCCAGGATGGCCGCCTCGTCAAACTGGAGCGTATCCCTCTGCAGTTGCTCTTCTTGCTCGCCGAAAATCGCCAGCGTCTCGTGACGCGCGAAGAAATCCTTCGCGACATCTGGGGTGAAAACGTATTTGTTGATGCCGATAACAGTATTAACACCGCTGTCAGAAAAGCCCGCCAAGCCTTAAAGGACGATCCCGAAAATCCTCGTTTCCTGCGCACAGTTCCGGGGAAAGGCTATCGGTTCACGGCGCAAGTAGACACAGCAGCCTCGCCTGCGCTGCCCGGCGGAGCTGGATTCCCAGAACAGCTGGCCAGGGAAATCCCCGAACTAGCGATCGGCGCTCCGCCGTTTCGCCCCCAATTCAGAAAGTTGGCGATCCGGACGACCGTCGGCCTTTTGCTGCTCGTGACCGCCGCGGTCATCTTCCGTTCGCATCGGATCGCGCATCCCCCGCCGGCCCCAAGGAAGGCGATGCTTGCGGTGCTGCCATTCGTGAACCTCAGTGGAAATCCCGGCGAGGAATATTTTACGGACGGGATGACGGAAGAAATCATTACGCAGCTGGGAAGCCTGGAACCAGACCAACTGGGAGTTATCGCGCGGACATCTTCCATGCAATACAAGGGCGCACAAAAAAGCGCTGCACAGGTCGCGCGCGAGCTTGGAGTGGACTACTTGCTCGAGGGAAGCGTCCGGCGCAACGAAAAGCGCGTGCGCGTCACCGCTCAGCTGATCCAAGCCAGCGATCAGACCCATTTGTGGGCGGCGGATTTTGATCGGGATACGGGTGACGTTTTGAAACTGCAGAGCGACCTGGCGCTGGCCATCTCGAGCAAGATCGAATTGACGCTGTCGCCTCCCGTGCGCACCCGCCTCACGGAAGCGCCGCCAGTCAATACCGCAGCTCACGATACGTACCTGCAAGGACTCCATGACTGGGATCTCCGAACCAAACCTGGCATCGAGCGCTCGATCGCCGAATTCCAGGGCGCGATTGCGCTTGATCCCCAATACGCTCCCGCCCACGCGGCGCTTGCTCGCGCCTATAGCCTGGCACCCGTGGTTGGTGCGATGACGTCCCTAGAGTCTATGCCCAAGGCGCGAGATGCGGCGCTGCGCACGATTGAGCTCGATCCCGATCTCGCCTCCGGTCACACGACTCTAGGCTTCGTTAAGGCGCATTACGAATTTGACTGGCCCGGTGCTGAGCGTGAATATCTGCGAGCGCTCGCATTGAATCCCAACGACGCTTACGCCCACCTGTTCTATTCCAATAGCTATCTCTCACCGCTGGGGCGTCACGCGGAAGCCATTGAAGAGATGCAGAAGGCGATTGCCCTCGATCCATTCTCTGCGCCAGTCCAATCGTTTCTCGGCCGCACTTACATTTGGGCTCGGCAATTCGACAGGGCGCTGGCGCAATTCCGGAAATGTGCCGACATGTTTCCCGGATTCGCAATCGATCACGAACGCACAGCACAGCTCTATGCTTTCCGGGGCAGGTTTGCTGACGCGATCGCCGAAGACACCAAAGCGCGACTGCTTTCAGGGGAAGATGCCAAATCCGCGCTGAAGAAGGAAGCTGCACTCCAGCGTGCGTTGACGGCGGATGGTTCACCGGGCTACTGGAAGAAGCTGCTTGAATTGACGCAGATGACGGACAATCCGCCCGAGACATATCAGTCGCCGTTTGGGACGGCGATCTTGTACGCCCATCTCGGCCAGAAGACCAAAGCTCTGGACTCCCTCGAAAATGCCTATCAGCAGCGCTCGCTTGCGATGACCGAGATCGCTATCGAACCCGCGTTCGACTCAATTCGAGGTGAACCACGATTTCAAGACCTGCTTCGACACATACGATTAGAGGGTGAGGTCACCAAGAAATGATTGCTGGAGCGCTTCGAGCCTAGAATTTCTTAATTTTGGTTGACGGATGGAAGTCACTTTTTTGCGGCGAATCGGATCGGTTGAGGAGGATCTGTTTTTGCATTAAAGTTTGGGCTGTTGTCGAATTAAGTAGGAGGACGCGATGGAGGTGATCTGGCTCGCGGCGTTGATTCTGGGCTCGGGGTTTGCCATCGCTTCAGGACAGGGCGCGAAATGGAAAATCCTCAACGCGGTCATTATCCTGGTGTGCATGGGTCTGGGGTTCGGCCTGGGGTACGCGGTGGGTTTAGGAAGCGAAAATATGGGATTCGTCCGCAACCAGGCTGTACCGTTCGCGATGATGTTCGGGATCGTGGGAGCGATGACATGCGTGGCGCGTAACACGTGGAGCTCTAGGGGATAAATCATTGGAGGGGTTTGTCGATGAAATTGATCGTTTCTTCCGGTGGTGGTCCGTCGGGTTATCGAGACATTCGGGTTCGAGGGCGAGTCTCAGCAACTCGGCACTCACATCTTCGGTTTCCGGAGTGAATAACTGCCCCGCCAGCGAAATAGTTCGAATTTGTTTTGCACCTCTAAAGCCTCTGGGTGCTTGGCTTAGGAAGCGCAGACGCCGCGAAGATAGATTATTCCCCATACTCGGTCGCAATTCCGTTGACAACAACGTAGCAGAAGCACAGGGTGGTTACGGACCTGGGATTCTTCAGTTCACCTGAACGCAACGGAAGTTATCTGAACCACCCCTCGCCAAGATAACCAGCAAGACCTTAAAGGAGATCCATGAATACTATTACACGTAGGGACCAGTCCCGCGGTTTAACGCTACAGAACGAAGTCAATCGTCTTTTCGAGGACAGCTTTAGTCGCGACCTGTCCGGTCATGCCGATCTAGCCACCTGGGCGCCGGCCGTGGACATCTACGAAACCGAGAATGAATTGGTCGTAAAGGCCGAACTTCCGGACTTTCAAGACAAGGACATTGACGTCCGCATTACAAACAACACTTTGACCATTCGTGGAGAGCGTAAGTTCGAAGCGGGCGTCAAGGAAGAAAATTACCTCCGGATTGAACGCGCATACGGTTCATTTATGCGAAGCTTTTCGTTGCCGAACACGGTCAACTCGGAAAACATTCGAGCTGATTATCGCAATGGGATCTTGACGCTGCATATGGCCAAGCGTGAAGAGTCCAAGCCGAAGCAGATCAAAGTCAGCGTAACAGCAAACGGCAAGTAGTCCGCAGATCACACGCGGAGGAACGAGTGTTGCCCTCGTGCCGACAACCAAGGAGGTTGCCATGATCGAACGCAAAGAGCTTTCCAAAGAAGATATCGCTCACCGAGCATACGAGCTGTACACGCAGCGCGGCAGTGAGCCTGGCAAGGATGTCGACGACTGGGTCAGCGCGGAAAAACAGCTGAGCGCCGAGCCCAACATCACCCCAACAAAGGCGAAGACCGCACATCCAGGCCAATTCATTTGACGCGAAGCGAACCGAAGGGGCGGGCAACTCCGCCCCTTCACCTTCGTCGAATTTGCCGCTGATCTTGAATCGAGATGTTCCCCCCGCACCTGACAGACCGCGGCCCAAGCCCCGATGAGTCGCATTACTTCAGAATTGAAATCCACTCGGCCCATCAGAGCGATGATCACGCATTGAGTCAGTTTGGATGCCTCAAAAAGACGGATATCACTTCTTCGAAAGCTCGGCTTGGAAATGGCCTTCAACATCTTCACGACTAAGCGGGATTCTTGCCTTGCTCAATACAACCGAATAGACGACCTCATTCCCTGCGAGCTGAGCGGTGATAAACGCCCCGTGGTCCGGCAGTTCTAGGTAGATAAATTTAACCTTTCTGCCGTCTTCAAGTGTCTTGATCCACGCTTCGTCTTGCATTTTTGTATTTCTATCAGCCGAAATCAGTGTCTGTCCCGAATATACGCCGTACGCTGCCAGAAATCATGGTTTGGGAACGGCTTCGTTGACTTGCCTTCTAGCACAACCTAAGATTGCGCCAACCTCCGCCCATGATTGGCAAAACCATCTCGCACTATCGCATCGTCGAAAAGCTCGGGGGCGGCGGCATGGGTGTTGTTTACAAGGCGGAGGACACCAAACTAGGCCGTTCTGTCGCCCTGAAGTTTCTTCCCGAAGAAATGGGGCGCGACCGGCCGGCGCTCGAGCGTTTTCGACGTGAGGCACGCGCTGCTTCGGCGCTCAACCATCCTAACATCTGCACGATCTATGAAATTGACGAAGATCAGGGACGGCATTTCATCGCCATGGAGTTTCTGGATGGGGAAACGCTGAAACGCCGGATCTTGCGCGGTCCATTGCCGGTGGATCAACTGCTCCAGATCGGCATCGAAGTCGCGAACGCCCTCGATGCGGCTCACGCAAAGGGAATCATTCACCGCGACATCAAGCCTGCAAATATTTTTTGCACCCGCAGGGAACAAGTCAAGATACTCGACTTCGGCCTCGCTAAGATCTTGTCCAGGGAGCAGGTGTTTCCCGGAGTGCCGGCCTCTGCGCTGCCCACCGCGTTTGAAAAGGAGTTGCTCAGCACACCCGGGTCGGCCATGGGTACGGTGATGTACATGTCGCCGGAACAGGCGATGGGAGAAGAGCTCGACGCGCGCACCGATCTTTTTTCTTTTGGCGCTGTGCTTTACGAAATGGCTACGGGGACGATGCCTTTCCGGGGCGCAACCGCCGCCGCCATTTTCGATGCCATCCTTCACAAGGCGCCGGTACCGCCGACGCGGCTCAATCCGGAATTGCCCTCCGAACTCGAGCGGATCATCCAAAAGGCGCTGGAAAAGGATCACAGGCTGCGTTACCAGCACGCGTCGGATCTGCGAGCGGACTTGCAGCGGCTGAAACGCGACGCGAGTTCCAGTGGTGTTCCCATCGCGGGAATCAGCTCGCTCGCCGCTTCCGGGTCTTCCGCAACAGTTCCTTCGACTTCCGATGCGCCTTCAGTTGCCTCTGGAGGAGCACTGTCGGGCAGCTCTGCGGTCACGGCCGTGGCGCGGCGGCACAAGTTCGGCTTGGCCACGGGCGGCTTGATCACGATCGTGCTGTTGGCCGCTGCGGCTTACGGCTTCTATGCCCTGCTCCGTCGAACGAACCCCGCTCCGTTCGCAGATTTCACCATCACCCAGATCACAAATAACGGAAAGACCGTTGGCGCGGCCATTTCTCCCGACGGCAAATACCTGCTCAGCGTGATCGAAGACAAAGGCAAGCAGAGCCTTTGGCTCCATCACATTCCGACAAATAGTGATACGCAGGTGCTCGCGCCGGCGGATGCGTATTACCGGGATCTGATTTTCTCTCCCGACGGCAATTACATCTACTTCCGAAATAGAACTGAGGGCGCCTTCGATCTCTACCGCGCGCCGGTCTTGGGAGGCTCGCCGCAACCCGTGCTCCATGACATCGGCAGCGGTGTAAGCTTCGCGCCTGAAGGCAAGCGCATCGTGTTCGCGCGGGCGAACGATCCGGAGGTGGGAAAGTTTCGGGTATTCACAGCGAATGCGGATGGAGCGAATTCGCGCGCACTCTACGACGGACCCACCACGGTGGATCAGCCGGCCCTGGTTGCCTGGTCCCCGGACGGAACTCAAATCGCCTCGCTCCTTTTCTACGCGAACGGCGCGCTCAGCTTGATTCAGTTCGCGGATAGCGTCTCCGGCAAAGTGCGGCCATTTGCGCAGTTCAATGATAGGGAGCTTAGCGGTCTCGTGTGGCTGCCGAACGGCAGCGGTCTTCTCACCACCTACATGCCTGGCAGCAGTCCGCCCCCTAACCATTTGCAAATTGGATTCGTCGCGAGGCCCGGCGGGGAATTTCGCCGGATCACGAAGGACACAAACAGCTACCAGACACTTACGCTCTCGGCAGATGGAAAGACGTTGGCGGCGGTCCAGCAAAAAGCCACGCAGACACTTTATCTCATCCCTGCCGCGGGGTTCACAGGAACTCCTCCGGCCCCGGCGGCGGCTCAGAGCAAGGACTCCCATTTCTTCAGTTGGGCCGGCAACAGCGATTTCTACTTCGATGGCGACTTGCGGCGCATTTCTCTCGATGGCGGCGCCAGGACGCTGCTCGCTGACCCCGATCATCTTATTTTTAGGCCGGTAGGGTGTCCGCTTGGAAAATATGTCGTTTTTGTATGGCAGGGGCACCCCGAGAGCAGCAAGGTAGTTCTCTGGCGCATCGACGCCGATGGGCCGAACCTCAAGCAGCTCACCTACGGGGTCGCAGACGTGGGACCTCATTGCTCCGCCGATGGCCGTTGGGTTTACTACAGCGATCTTGTGAACGCGCGGATCATGCGGACTCCCGTCGAGGGCGGCGACTCCGAGGTCGTCAAGGAAGCGGTGGTGCCGGGCATGCTTCTCGGCATCTCGGGAATCAGCCTGTCTCCAGATGATAAGTTTCTTTCGTTTATAGCCTTGAAGAGCGGCGTACAACACATGAAGATCGCGATCGTGAATTTGGTTGCGGGAACGGAGCCGCAAACCCGGTTGCTCGAGCCGGATCCGCGAATTGTGAGAGTGCCCCAGTTTACGCCAGACAGCGAGTCGATCATCTACATCATTCAGGAAAACGGCGCGGACAACTTGTGGCTTCAGCCGCTGGATGGCGCTGCGGGCCACTTGCTCACGAACTTTGCGTCAGACAAAATCCAAAATTACGGATTCTCGCCCGACGGCAAGACTATCGGTGTCCTGCGTTCCCACATAGAATCCGACGTCGTGCTTCTCCACGATACCGGCGGCTCGCCACGGTGACGAACTTCTGGCCCTGCAGCGATCATCAGGATCCTCCCAGCTAGGGACGCCTTCGCTAGTCAACCACGAGCCGACTCCCGAGAAGCTCGAACTGCGTCTTGACCCGTCGCTAGTACCAGAAACTTGGCGAGATTCGTATATTTATTCGACAGCTATGAGACAAGTTCCTGGAGAACGTTACGGAGACCGCGCGCTAGCGAAGTGCTTCCTTACGTTGCAGAACGCAATGGTCGGGTGTATTTTCTGATTGGCGCTGAGACAAAAGTACGAGCTCCAGGATCTCGTGTGTCGGGGGGTAAGCTGATGCAACTTCCGAGCATTCGATTTTCACTCCGGATTCTACGCAAACACGCGAAGCTGGCCTGCATCGCTGTTTTTTCTCTGGCGATTGGGCTGGCCGCGGCGTCGGTTGGGCTCAGCACGTTCCATGCCTTATTGCTGCGGCCCCCTGCGGTTGTTGATCCGGACCGGCTGCTGACAGTTTACACAGTCACGTCGAATGAACCGTTCAACCAAGTTTCCTATCCCGATTACCGGTATTATCGCGACAACAATACCGTGTTCTCCGGCCTCTGCGCGATTCCGTTCAACATCGGCCTGCAGACGATCATCTTCGAGCATCGTGAAAAACGCGGCCTGATCAACGCCGTCTCCGACAACTACTTCTCCGTTCTCGGGGTTCAACCGCTCCTCGGGCGCTGGTTTGGAGCCGGCGACGACGACAAAGTGACGACGTCCGCCGTGCTGAGTTACGGCTACTGGCAATGGCTCGGGGCCGACCCGAACATCATTGGCAAGACCCTCAAGCTGAATGGCGTTCCGTTTACTATCGTCGGGGTAGCGCCCCGGCGTTTTGTCGGAACTATCCTGAGCGATGTGCCGGACCTTTGGCATCCGCTTTCCGCAACGACCGCCATCTCTCACCAGACGTATGACTGGCTCGCGGATCGCACCAGTCACTCTTTCAGTTTGATCGGGCG
>JGI12648J13191_1000104_pt1 | contig 11471 bp, 8 predicted proteins | sample BlaSpr_A8_OM1_O1_FD_13191 | JGI IMG/M metagenome (IMG submission 13191)
CCTTACCGTTGATCGCGTTGCAAACGCCGGAAGGCAATGCTGTGTCCGCCGGTAGAACTCCGGAAGGAATCTGGTTATCTCCCGAGATTGGGAATCCGGAGCTGCAGCCGCCTTGGAAATTGATGGTTCCGGCTGGCGTGCCGCCGGTGTTGGTGGCGAAGAAAAGTCTGTTGCCGACGATGGAGTCGGTAGCCAGATACACGCAAACGGCTGTTACCGTGGTGCCGTCTGCTGAGCCAGCCCACTCAACCCAGCCTTTTGCATTCTGCTGTGCGTAGCCGCTGTTACGGTTATCAACGCCGTTGAAATACGTGTGTCCGGACTTGCCGCTCTCGGTCCAAACATAAACGTTTGTAGAGCTCTCGAGAGTGCTGCCGTTGGGGACATTCGTGCAGACGGGGGTGGTACCCGACGCTCCGCCGATCGCGAATGCGTTGTAGGCCGCCGAAGAACCTACTGCAAGGAATGGAAGCGATTGCGCCAAACACGCGGAGCCAAACAAAAAAACGGCCCCTAGACAGATTGCTACAGTACAGTACCGCGTGAAATTCTTCATCATTTTCTCCTGTAGTCTTTCTTCAGATAGGGGTGAGACCGCATTTTAAAAACTGTTTTGCCGAAACACGTCCAACCGAGTGGCTGGACAGCATCAACGACCGCAGTTCGAGCGCGGCACTCTCCAACCAAATGACCCTTCAGAGCTGAGGCAGGTCAAACTCGCGGTTGACTATCGCGGGCCAATGTTACTGTGAGATGAAACAGAAATTGAGAGCGCATGAATTTCTTGTAACGAAATTTGTTTCCAACACTCGCTGCGTTTTCAAAGATCCCTCAGCCAAAATTCACAAGTTTGCAACGCAACTGAAACGACGGTTGCGCATCGCGTTGAGTTAACACCTAGCTCTAAACGCTTTAGCTCGCGAAACACTTTGTGTATTCGTCAAGTGGACCTTCGAAGAGAGAGGCGACGCGGAGCTGTGATTTCCTCAGAGCGTATGCTCGGATGTTTTCCCGATGTGGGTTAGGAGAAAAATTCGAGAGCCATGGTCTTGTTACTTCCTTTTCATGTCTGTGACATCAAGCAGTAACAGGCCTCCTGTTACTGATACCGTCGCTTTCGTCCACCTTAAAGTAAGTGCCGCCAGAAAACTTCTGCGGCGTCGTTTTTTTTTGGCGCTCGCCTTTGGCCTAGCGCTCGCAGTTTGTGAAGAGCTGTCGCGAGTGCTCGTAGTAGTGCGCGTTAAAGGCGTGAGCAAGCTGCGAGCTCAATCACCAGCAAACAGTAACGTTGTAAGAGGAGACCCACTGTTTCCTATTCGTTGGCGGAAAGAACATGCGGCTACCATACGCAGCCGCTTCAATTCCTTTCCAGGAACAACAACCTCAGCATCAGTAGCGATTACGTCAGAGAGGTGGACGTCATCGGAAAGTCGTACGTGGGCTCTGGGTATTCGTACAACCAGCGAGCCGGGATGCTTTTCTAACGCGATTTAATTCGCCCACTGGCCGATCTACAACCCCATTCAGGAGGTAGTTTGCCGTGAAGGCTATGAAGGCTGTGGTATGGGTCCTGGCGGTACTGGTTTTTTGCTTGGTGGCTAACGCACAGGGCCAGGAAAATACGGAACCCACTTCTAAAACGGGGACCATGGTCGGAAATGTTCATGATTCTTCCGGGGCAGCGATCCCTGGGGCAACCGTAACTATCACGGACGAAAAAGGGGTGGTTCACACCGCAAGTACCGATGAGCAAGGCGAGTTCAAAGTGGAACGGCTTCCCGCTGGTATTTACAAAGTAAGTATTGCCGCGCAGGGATTCAAAGCGTTTGAAGCTTCTTCAGTCGTTCTCGGTCCCAACCAGACCGCGCGTGCGGATGCGAACCTCGAAATTGCTGCTGCCACAGCTTCTGTCAACGTAGAGGCTGGAAGGGTAACTCAAATCGAGACCGAAAATCCAACCATCAGCGGCACAATCACGGAGGAAGAAGTCACCTCGCTAGGGTTGAACGGCAGAAACTTTACGCAGCTGATTACCCTGGCACCGGGCGTGAGCAACCAGACGAGTCAGGACGAAGCCCTGGTGGGCATGAAAGGCAGCGTGAAATACAGCGTCAATGGAGGCCGCGTCGAGTACAACAATTTTGACGTGGACGGAAGCGACGTTCTGAATGCCGGCATCAACGGCAGTTCAAGTACTTTGATCGTTTACCCGAGCCTGGATGCAATCGCCAACTTACAGGTAATGACCTCAAATTATGGAGCGGAGTTTGGACGCAGCGCTTCCGGAACAGTGCTGGTGACTACTAAATCCGGCGAGCCACAGTTTCATGGGGACGGTTACGAATTCATTCGCAATGAACTCTTCAACGCCCGCAACTATTTTGATATCGGCACCCAAGCGCCCCTTTATCGCAGGAACGACTTCGGCGGGACGATCGGCGGCCCAGTTTTCATCCCCGGTCATTACAACACCGCGAAGGACAAAACTTTTTTCTTTTTCTCCGAAGAAGTTCGCCGCGAAAAAACACCGACGGAGTTCAATCAAGGAGTCCCTTCGATTGCTGAGCGAAATGGATATTTTGGAGACGTTTGTCCATACGCGGGTCCGGGAGAGCAAGTCACTTTTCTGCGAACGCAATTCCCCGACTGTCCGCAGAAAAATGCGGCGGGCACGCCTCCTTTCGTGGAAACTTTTCCCGGGAATCAAGTCACCTTGCCCGGGTCGAACACTTACGATCCGAATGCAGCGGCTATCCTAGCCACCGGCATTATTCCTGCTCCAACTTCAGACACCGGCTGTAATTCGAGCATCGCCTCTTGTTACGATGCGGCAGTTTCCACACCCACCGATTGGCGAGAAGAACTTTTCCGGGTCGATCACAATTTTACGCCCAACGTTAAGGCGACCTTCCGCTACGTTCACGACACTTGGAATACAGTAACAACTGTTCCGCAGTGGGGTTTTATCCAGAACAGTTTCCCAACGATTGAAACGAACTTTGTTGGCCCTGGTCTCGACATGGTAGCGCGCGTAGACCAGGTTATTTCGACCTCGTTCATTAACGGCCTTATCTTCAGCTATACAACCGACCATATCACTCTGACCGATCAGAACGGCCCCGGTGCCACCTGGATGCGTCCTGCCGGACTGACCATCGGCAGCCTTTTTGAATGTCCCAAAACCTTCCCGCCAGCCCAAAGTGCGTGTTTCGGCAATAAAATTCCGGGCATCGTGATCGGCGGTACGAATGCTGCCTATGGCGGCAACGGCTTCGCGGTAGATCCATCTTTCGAGCCTTATCATCAGACCAACCCCACCTATGCCTTTGGAGACAACGCCTCGAAATCTTTCGGAAAGCATACTTTGCAGTTCGGCGTTCAAGTAGTTTTCGCTCAAAAGAACGAAGTGAATCCGGCCATCGGCGCAGCCACGGGTGACGTCCAGGGCATCGTGAGCTTTTCGAATGTGAATAGTTTTCTATCCTCGGGCAACAGCTTCGCTGACTTTTTGTTGGGCGACATCAAAACGTTTCAGCAGGACAGCGGCCAGCACAAATATTACAACCGCTACAATACGATCGAGCCGTATATCCAGGACAACTGGAAAGTCACGCCGCGCCTCACTGTGAACCTCGGACTACGATTGAGTCTGTTCGGGACTTGGCACGAAAAGTACGACCAGGCCTATAACTGGGAAGCCAAAGCTTTCAATCCGGCTCTCGCAGCTACGGCCGCAGTGGACCCCTTCACCGGCGTACTCCTGGATGTTCCTTCTTGTAGCAATCCGTCTATGCCTACTTCCATATCGTGCACTTCGATTCCTTTAAATCCCGCTAATCCTGACCCGCGCCTTCTGAACGGTTTGGTGCAGTGCGGAAAAAATGGCGTACCGAGTGGTTGCATGACAGGGCATTTAATCAATCCTGGTCCGCGCGTTGGCTTCGCCTGGGATCCCAAGGGCGACGGAAAGACCTCGATACGCGCCGGATACGGAATATTTTTCGAACACGGCACGGGAGACGAAGCAAATACTGGTTCATTGGAAGGCAGTGCTCCTTCCGCAAATGCGGTTGGAAATACGCCAGGCGTTCCCCCGGGAGTGCTGGATGTAATTCAACACTTCACAAACGGTTACGAATGTATCGGAACGAATTGCACCAATGCGAACCCGGTTGCTTTTCCCCCCAACGTTACTTCCATTCCCACTCACGCGGTTTGGCCGTACGTTCAGCAGTGGAACCTGAGCGTGCAACGCCAATTCACCCGCGACTTGGTCGGGAGCATCGCCTACGTAGGCAGCAAGGGAACCCATTTAACCGCCGAACTGCAAATCAATCAGTTGGAGCCCGTGGATGGTTCCGAGAACCCGTTCATGAAGGGCCAGCCGATTACCAACTCCATTTGCAGCACATTCAATGGCACGAACTTTCTGGTGAATGGCAACGCGGTGGCTGCGGGTAACCCTGGATTTATTAATTTGGAAGCGGCTTGTTACGGGACCCCCGTAGGAGGCCTTCCGGATCCCAACGCTTTGCGTACTTTCGCTCCGACGCTCGGCGAAATATTCTCGCTCCAGAACGTAGCAGATTCCCACTATAACGGCATGCAGGTCACCCTGCGACGAACCAAAGCTCCGCTCAGCTTGGAGCTCGCCTACACGTACAGCCACTCCATTGACGATTCATCGGATCGCTTCGACTCAACCTTCGTAAATGCTTTCAATCTGCGAACAAACAAGGCGAGTTCGAACTTCGATCAGCGGCAACTTTTGAACATAAGCTACGTGTATCAATTTTCGTTCCTGAAGTGGGCCCACATGTACCGGAATTTTATGAAGCGGCAGGACGCAATTTGGACGGATTCTCCTGCGCAGGCGAACCCCGCAAAAAGTAGCGCCGCTAGCGCCACGCAGGATTCGTCAGGCTTCGCCCATAGTCGGCTAGCCAAGAATTTTCTGGAGCAATGGGAACTTTCCGGAGTGACCACCTACCAAACCGGAACGCCCTTCACGGTGATTAATGGGGGCAGCCCAGAGACTGGCGTTTCTGTTCTCGACAACGCCGGAGTAGCGAATGGAACCGGCGCAGGCTCCTATCCGGATGCCTCGCAGAACGCTGGGTCCTCCTATCTGCCAGGATATCAAGCGCCGTTTACATTCGGACCATTGTTGAATAATCCCCAACGATTTTCCGCGCCTGAGGGACTCACCTTCGGTGACGTAGGCCGGAACTCCCTGAACAACCCATCTCGCGTGAATTTTGATATGGCCTTGTTGAAGCATTTCCAGACGAGCGAATCAACGACCCTGGAGTTTCGCGCTGAAGCGTTCAATATTTTCAATCACACCCAATTCCGTATCTACGATCCAGACCGCGGTAATACGGCCAGCAACATCGCGAGCTGCTACGGCGGCGCCGATAATGACGCGGGATTTGTCGGCGGGACCACCAACTGCCTGGAAGGAAATTCGTTCTTGCATCCTGTTGATGCGCACCGCCCGCGGACGGTGCAATTGGGCGTGAAGTTTTACTTCTAGATCCGCAGTTCGGCGATTCGCAGGAATACGTTACCGATGGATTTTTCTTGCGAGGTCTGTGGAACCGGCCAGCTGCCTAGTTCTGTTGCAGTGACCCCAGAAAGTCAATTCCATCGTCAACCTCGATCCAAAACAGCAGGTTGCCAGATGCCTGGTAAGCCGTCACGGTCTTAAAGTCGAAGGGAGCAAAATCACTCGCGGTGGTGCCCACGGCGAACGGATTTAGTGTATAGCGCCCTGGGTGAGCGGTGTCCGGAACGGCGGTGGCCATGAACGTAGCCGTTTGAGATTCCACCCCGGCGGTGACGGTTGCAAACGGATCACTCAAGGCGCCTGTTCCGGTAAGAGAAAGCGTGGTCATCGTTCCTACACCCGCAAAATCGAATTCTTCGGCCGGCCCAGTCTCACCCTGCGCTCCAAAAATATAAGAGCCTGAAAACGCACTTGCGGAAGCATTGGTTTGCGGCACAATCGTCCCAATACCCACCAGGTTCGGGTCCATCTCGGCAACTAGGGCCCCGCCTATTCCAGTTAAGCTATTGGGATCCAGAATGTTAAGAAGCGGATCGACCACATATACGTCCAACACGGACATAGAGCCGAGAGTGTTGGTAAAAGTGAAAGAACCGTACCCGTTATTGGCAATCGCGTATGTGCCACCGAAAGATTCGGCGAGTTCCGGCGGGTTGCCGTTTAAGACTGATTCATTCTCATCTCCCACGCCACTAAAAGCGGGGAGTTCGAGTCCAGATACAGTCGTAGTAAGCTGACCCACCGCCGCGTACAAGCCGGCGCTGCTCCCCATGGAAAGCACGGAAGTTCCGATGGACGCAGGACCAAGGCTCTGGTCCACGCCCTGAGAGTAAGCTGAACCGACCGCCGTGTCGGTGGTGTCCACGTCGATCAATCGAATCACTTCAGGACCCACGACGTAATAAACAAGAGATGTGCCGATGCCGGTGCTTCCCATAACGACCCCTCGGCCCAAGCTATCGGGCGCTATGAATGTCGCTCCAGCAGCGATCGATGCGTTGGTCACGACATTTCCAGCGTCATTCACGTCCAAGTTTCCGGTGACGGCGGCAGTCATTGGATCCACTGTCCACACGCCTCCGTACACGATGGGCATTAGATTCGTATCAGCACCGGACGCAACGAAGGAATAGGAGCCAGAAGGTATGCTCTGCGCAGACTGAAGATCCAGGCTCCCACTCGACGTTGCGCTTCCATCGATCTCGGTAATGAGTGCGTGGTTTGCGTTTGAGAAGAAAAGGGCCAATGTCTCGGTGCCCACAACGCCTGGTATCCCGGAGGTTGTCACTAGAGTTAGCGTTGCGGAGCCGTCGGCTGCTTTTACCAGTTTCCCGCTCGGAAGCAAGTCATCTATGACTGTAGTTACATGGCCATCGTTGTAATCCTGTTCGCCACCCAGAACAACGAAAGAACCATCCGCCGACGCACTCGTGCCGATGGTCACGACTCCCGCGATGCTATAGACAAGGCCGCCACTATTCACGCCGTTCGCGTAGAACGTGTAATTTTGCGTGTAAATGCCTTGCTTGTTGTTGCCGCTACCGCAGGCGGCACTACCTAGAACGCAAAGTACGGCGAGGGTAAGCCACAGAGTTCCGCGCCTCATGGCCGCTCCGCTTTTGTATCGGAGTCCCCGCTGCCCTTGCGCGACTCTGGCGCGAGCACAAAGCCGTGTTCGTTGCGAATCTTATATACCTGACCGTTTGCCCAAACGAGGCGCGTGAAAAGAACTTCCTTGTTGTTTATTACTTTCATCGCCCCAGTCAGCTGTATCTGCTGGCCTGATGTGAGGGATAAAGCGCCCTCCCCTCTCCTGGCGAACCTTCCCAAACTGGCATCCACTACTTTCCCTGAACTGGTTTCGACAATTACATGGGAGCCACCCAACATCTTCATTTCGGGAGTCGCCTTTTCCACCACCTTGCTCACGCTGCCTATTAGCGTTACTTCCTTGGTGATGTCGTACCAAAGCGGTACGGATGATTGGATCGTTGACGGGGCGCCCTGCGCGTGAATCGGCGATGAGAATAGGCTCAGAGCCATAACAGCCGATGGCCCAAAGAATGTGAAGAACCGCCATTTCATGGTTTTCTCCATACGAATTCTCTTTTGAACCGCGGAGCCTAGGCTTCATTTCCGCGCAATACTATCGACGACTGTGAGTTTTAGAGTCAGATTGCGGTGGCTGGCTAAAAATACCGGCGAAAGGTAACACAGACGGCAGAAACGTTTGTTACGCAGGCAATACAATTGTGTTTCACGTGCGAGAAAGCTCCACGGACGGTTTGTATCGAAAACCGAGGCGGTTGTAGCCCGGCCCCGGCGATACCCTGGTGGCCAAAAGATCGGCGGGAGAGTTAAATAGACCAACAAACTTGCCCGTAGCACACTTCGCGGCGCAATTGTTGTATACTCCGCATCCCGCATAGCGGTTTCTTGCGTTGGTCGAGGTAAAGATGAGCGACGAACTTAAGTCCCAGAAGTTCACTGGGGTTTTATGTCGTTCCTGTAGGTATCCGATTCCTGTTCCACAAAGAATGATAGATAAAGCGAGATTATTCGAAACCGACGATGAACTTGGTCCGCATGAGGTGCCTGCCTCAATTCTTAATCTTCGGTGCAAGGCCTGCGAAAGAGAGAACTTTTACAGGATAAGTGAGATGCAAGACATCCCCGGAACGCCAATATCATTCTCTACTCGTAAATCCTCTTACACACTGATGCGATCGCAAAACAGATTGTCCCGAGCCGCGAATACCTGAGCAGCGAGGGACCCGCTGAAAGACACCCATCCCCGCCGAGCGTATCAATACTCACCCATGGCTAGACCCACACACAATCACAGCGCTAGAGTTCTTGTCCAGCCGGATGGTGTCTGTTGCATGCCGAGCTCTTTTGCATGAAGGTGACTCCCGGACCGTGTTCGATAGCCGCACGTTGCAGATAGGGCGGCCTACCCGCCCGACATCCGTGACCGACCTTGTGCAGGGGGGAACTTAAATTATGAATAAAATTTAATTTGACACGATTTTCCGGTTCTCCGAGACTTGTGCCTTATTAAATGAGGTTCTTTAGGCGGTTATTTCCAGATACTTCCGTAGGGCGTAGAACGCACGGAAGGATGTGCATGCAAGAATATCCGGACGATGAGACGGTGCTCACCATAGTCAACGAGTTCTTATTTCAGAACACCGCTTGGAATTCACGAGCAGAAGAATGCAGAGTTACTGCCCGACGACTCGCTGAGTTTCTTAAGTCCGGCAACGTGCCGCTGTTTAACGTCACGTGGGCCGATGTAAGAGGATTCCAGGGAGAAACCGACCAAGTCGACGCGATTCTCAGGGCCGTTCGAAACCTACGCGAAGGGAGGAGGCTCGGGAGGTAATTCGATGAGTATGAAGCCAAAGAAAACGAAAAAAGAAAGGGAAAAACCAGCCGATGTCGCAATGTCTACGACACAAACGAATCGTTGGGTATACTTATGGTCCGTCACGTTCAACAAGGACGGCCAGCTGAGTATGCAGTCTTGATAGGGTTGCAAGGTTTAGTCGACCGAGAATTGCGTAAGGACCTGCAGCTGGTGTCACTTTAGATTTCTACGGGAAAGTTTGCGAAGAATACCGCCATCCAAACCAGTTGTGCTGATCCACTCCAAACTTTAGAGTAAACCCGCATGGCCATGAAGAATCCGGCGGCAGTAAAAGTTTACGCTTCGAATGGGTCGCGAGCGCACCAAAAACATGGGCTGCATCTGATAAAGCAGGGATCCACAAGTCGGGCGGCGACGCGCCAAGCGCGACGCGAATTCCGGCCTTCCGCGTTCGTTCACTGACCGAATAGAAGACCGCACCATGAAGCCCTACGGCGACCAGCACAAATGCCAGCAGTCCAAATGCACCGATGCAAATCACCGCCAGGTGTGGGACGTACAAAGTGAATTCATGCCCATGCGGGCCGCGTGAGTGTAGGACTGCGATTCAGTACTTTTGATGTTGTTGACTGTCGTGGACAGCGCCCGCTCGCAGATGCCCACGATCCGCTTCGACATGGCATCTGCGTCCAGGCCGTTGTAAGTCCAGATAACACTGACCATCGGAATGTTGATCTCGGGGAGAATGTCCGTGGGCGTAGTTACAATTGCGGCTGTACCGAAGATAAAGATCAACAAAGCAATAATGACAACGGTATAAGGCCTTCGTAGCGCTAAGCTCACCAGCCACATAACTCTCTGCTCCCGCGATGGGTCGCCCTCTCAGGGCGAATATTCAGGAATCTTGAGGCTGTATGCTGTTTGTATCGAGTAAAACGCAATCCTGTTCCAGGGGAAAGTCTAGATCGCGCATTTCAGCAAAGGCTTGAAATACACAGGAGACGGCAGTATTCTTCACTATTCATTGCGCAGGAGTCGTTTCGCAGCAATACGGTTCATACTGTATTTTGCGAGAGGACTTAATTGCCCACGCCAATCCGGCAGTGGCCGATCGGTGGCGATAATCCTTGCTTTCAACAGTTACTTCCCTTTTGGGACGGCCGCAGCGCTGCGTACCCCAGCGTTAAGCTGCGTATGGATTTCAGCAACCTTCGCATTGTCGGGACATTTGTCTATCATTGCCACCTTCTAGAGCACGGAAACGGCGGGATGATGGGAACGATCGCCGAAGTGCCCATCGGGAATTGAAAATTAGCTTTCAAATTGATGCAGCCTGCACGCGCTGTGAACAGCTCGAACACCACCGACGCCACAACTTAGCCGCGTAACTGTGGTAACAGCGATGGTCGACTCCAAAGACGCTGAAAGCCTCCGTCATCCTCGGCAGCATCTTGTGTCTCAAGTTCATGTGCAACTGATTCTGAGGCTAGGAGCCGCTATTCAGAGCCTTCCAGGCAGCCAGAGAGTCCATGTAGTCTATCCAATGCGCGATCTTTCTCTTCTCAATCGTTACGACCGAGATGAGCCTGTTGTCATAGGGCGCGCCGGTCGAAAGAATCTTGCCGTGTACCTGGTATTCGAGTATTACCACGCGACTATCCTGCAAGCGATGCACAACCAGTGCGTCGCCGGAGTGAAGCTTAATCGTCTTGCCGTAGCCGGAGAAGCTAGCCATCAGATTGTCTCGACCTCGAATTTTCAGAGGCCAACCTGGAAAGTAATAGCGGAATTCGAAGATTGCGTCTTCGGAAATAGTATCGAAATAATGATCGCCATCAACGAGTTCGCGTAAGCCTTCCATGACGACCTCGAAGAAAGGATCGAGAGCTTCAAAAACTTCGTACTGGGCTTTTGTCATAAGGCTAGGAACAATCCGGCAAACAGTGAAAAAGGCACCATTGCGATTCGATGCAAGCCCTTATTTTAAGGAACAATCACCGCGAGACGCCACCGCCGCACCAGTGATTAATTGCAGAAAACGCCGCTCAACGCATCTTCGCCGGGCAAGTTCAAAGATGTCAACGTTCGGGCATGTGTGGAGCTCTGTTTTCCGCGAGCGCCTTCTGAATCGCCTTCTCCGCCAGCGACGCCATGATTTTATATCCAGCATCTGTCGGGTGCAGCCCATCATCAGACAGAGCGCGCTTTAGCATGCCGCGCTCGTCTACCAGGGCGCTAAAGTAGTCGAGATACACGAAGCCGTTCTTGGCGCAGTAGTCGTTAAGCCACTTATTCAGCCCCAAGATTCTATCGCTCGGACGCAGCGCAAAAGACTCCTCAGCATCGTGCGTGTAGTTGTGCACGGGGAGGACGGACGCAAACACCGTACGGATGCCATGCGCGCCGGCCAGCTCGGCCATGGATGCGTAGTTGGCCTCGATATCCTCGTTCGATGTCCGTCCTGTGACGCCGGCGATGTCGTTGGTCCCTGCAAGCACGACTAACACTCTGGGGTGCAGACCAATCACATCC
>JGI12648J13191_1000122_pt1 | contig 10865 bp, 7 predicted proteins | sample BlaSpr_A8_OM1_O1_FD_13191 | JGI IMG/M metagenome (IMG submission 13191)
GAGACGTTACGGCTTGGACGGATAGATTTTTAGTTCGTCCCAGCCGCTGCCTTGGGTGTCGGTTTCGCGCGTGAAATGCACGCCGACCAGTTCGGCCAAGGTGATTTCGCCGGTCGTGTAGATTTTGCAGCCGGTCATCAGGTGCCCGCCGATCATGGTGCCTTGTCCGGTGGCGATCGAGAGGTGAACGTGTTCGCCGCCTTCCTCGACAGTGCCGGTGATGGAAACGATTTCGAAGTGGCCGGTGTGAATGTGGGCTTCGGGCTGGTTGGCGTAACGGATGGACGCTTGTGTGAGGCTGCCGACGGCGCTGAGCAACACGGCGGCCTGAATGTGATTGGCGTTGACGTAAGCGCGGATGCCGCCGAGCAGGTCGTCACCGGGTCGCAGGCGGAAGACATGGATGCGCACGCGGTCGGTGGTGATGGCTTCGTGGCGGTCGGCGAGCAGTTTGGTCCAGTCGGCGGGCAGCGCGGGGGCGGGCGGAGCGTTTTCGAGCGTGCTGCTCTGCGGGACGGGCTCCCCCGTAGGCGGCGTGTATTGTTTTGGCATTTGCGCAGCGGCTTGCGCGGCGGATGGCGGCGCGGCGAGCGTAAGTGCCGCGCAAGCAAGAGCCAGCGCTGCGAAAAATTTGGTTAGCACTGTGGACTTCGTCATCGCTCTCATGGGGATCTCCTGGGGGGTCCGGCCAGTGCCCGGCGCGCTGTGTGTGGCGCGCTGAGCGCGAAATTATCCGCAAAATTATGCATGGCCGGATCGATTGTGAAGAGATGATTCGCGGGAGCTTGGCGATTCGAGAAAAGGCTCGCGGCTAGGGGTTGGCGCGGCGCAGCACAGCGCTGGATTTTTCTGCTGCGGCCACCTGGTGGAAAAAATCGCGGACTTCGGGCAGTTTTTCCGTGGGGACTACCACGCCTTTCACTTCGTAGACGCGTTTGTAATGCAGGACGTTGTCCTTCACCTCGATGTTACTTTGGTAGGTGGCGTAGTCGCACTTGGCGTCCACCGGTTCGGGAAGCTCGTCCACCACGTAGCCCGCGGGCAGGGTAATGTCAAACATATCGGATTGCAGCGTGGCCTCGCTAAATTCGATGGGATACTTGCGCGGCTTTCCGCTGAGTATGCTGGAACCTTTTTCACCGATGACACGCGGACGAATGATCAGCAGATTGCCGGCGGTTTTCGCGTAGGCGTCCACCGCAAATTTGTAATGCACCATCAGGTTCTCATCATATTTTTCCAGATTACCGAGCGAAGCGCTGGTGAGTGAGAAATTTGTAAGCGAAGTTCCCAGAAAACCCTCCAGGACTTTCTGGCGGTCGGCCGGACTGGCGGTGAGATACTGCTCGCGGCTTGTCACCGCTGGGCCGCCCCAACGCACTTCGTTCACTTCGCCGACCAGATCGCCACCGGAACTGAGGCTGAGCGTGCCCGTGCGCAACAGCCGATTGGTGGCCGCAGCCAGCAGGGGCACCTCGATCAACTCTCCTCCTTGGGGCGTGACTACCAGAGCTAAATTCGCTTGCTCGCTCGGAGGCAAGTATCCCAGCGGAGTGTATTCGCTCGTAGGATCAAAGAACAGGAGCCGGCCCAGCTTCGGATCGTTGACCACGGCGTAGAGAGACTGAGCGTTGATCGTATCAGGAAGCCGGATTGCAACAATAGAGTGACCGAACAGAAGCATCGGGAATCCGGGGCGGACCAGACCACGCCGAGGACTAATCATTACGTTGTAGGATTCGACTCCGATCTGCTGCAGCATGGTATTCAGCAGCGTCGCCTTGTCCTTACAGTCCCCGTAACGATGCGCCAGTATGTCTCCGGCAGCGTGTGGCTGGTGACCTCCAATACCGATCTCGATGGCGGCATAGCGAATTTGCCGTTGCGTAAACGCTGTCAACGCTCTGATCTTTTCCAGCGGATCGGTAATGCCGGCAGTGAGCTCCGCTACCTTTTGCTGGATTTCCGGCGTGAGTTGCCTCCGGGGAGCAATCAGGCCGTAATACCACAGACCTATGTCGTTCCATGATCCTGTGGTTTTGGCGCGCATTGCCGGGTCCCGTGGAAAGAACTTTAGGACCATGTGCCCCGCTATGGTCGTCCATGCGGGCATTTCTGGCTCAATTTCAATTGCGGGAACGTCGACGACTTCCCAGACGTATTGGTTGGCGCCTGCGGATTGCGGCGCTTGGTCCGGATGGTTGGACCATAGGGTGCTGAACTCCCATCCGAGGGGAAGCTGCAGTGTGTAGCGCGATCTGTGAACGGGGATCGTGTCCTGAAAACCCCAAACGTCATCGAACACCTGGGGCCGCTGATTTTGCACAACCTCGTAACCGACCACGCTGCCGGGACGGGCCTCGAGAAATTTCAAGTATTTGCGGCGGACGTCGCTGAAGAGTTCGAAACTGGTAAGGCCTTGCTCCACTGCATCCTTGTCCTTCACTTCGAGCTGCACGCCCTCGGCTGTGATGGTCCAGGCCCTGAAGAAGGAGACTTTGGTTTCACCGTCGAATTCAACCGTAGCATAGCCGTACGACCTGATCGCTTCGGGCCGGAGAAGTTTGCAGGCGTAGCGATGGCGGGTTTCGATCACGCCGTTGTCCTTGACGGTGGTTATCTGGTCATCGAGCAGGACGACGGCGACGGCATCCTTTGGGTAATCGGGCAATTTTTCTTGCGCGGCGGTGCGCAGCCAGTCGGGTGCGTTGTCCGCGCGGGCACGGGGCGCGGAACAGAGCATCGCGAGCGCCGCGGCGGCTGTGGTGAGGCTAATTTTTAGCGTTTTCGGCATTTTGCAGAACGATTTGCACTTCGTCATTGGATTTCACCGTGTTGAAAAACGAGCGAACCGCCGCGTAATACTCGATGGGAAGCAGCAGGGTATTTATCGCCAGGTGGCGCCGCACTTCGGCGACTGAGCCTTGTTGCGACGCCGATATGGAGTAATTCAGCACCGCGCCAGGTTTGACCGTTTTCGATTCCGGAACGGTTTCGATCTTGTAACCTGGAGGGGCCTGGAATTTCAGGTCGTCAATTTCCTCATTGGGAAAGGGAAAATAAATGGCGTTGTGACGCACCGCGCTTTGGAAGGCTTTGGTTTGCGGCACCAGGAAGATGGTGGCGGGAATCAGCATGCGCCGTCCCACGGGACTGCCGAACGAGGAAAGATTCAAATTGCCTTCGACGTGCAAGGGCTGGTCGGTCTTGTCCCAATTATCAATCTTGGTGAGTTCGAAAGAGGAGCCTGCTGGCAGCCAGGCCTTGATGGAGTCCTCCAGGGTTTTCTTGCGGCCGGTTTCATCCTGTAGATGGATTTTTCCGCGCCAAACCGCAGACTGCTGTCCGGTGAAATCCACCGTCAGTTTTCCGCTGGCGAGGCCGTCTGAGTCCAGGGAGAGGTCGGCATGGCGGATGATGGTCGCAGCGGAGCTCACGGTGCCGGGAACGTTCACAAAATCATCGGGCTTCTTGCCCAGGCGAATGCCGCTGGTATTGGTCTCGAACCAGGGAAGAACGCCAAAAGGGAAATAGATCGACGCGGGGTCCAGGAAATATTCCTTGGAGCCGGCGCGGGCCCAAACGATGTCCGCGCCCAACTCACTGGGGTCGCGCAGTTGCGGATAGAAACCAGTTCGATTGCGGGACGCTACGAATACTTCGGCGGACTCAAAACCAGCAGCGCGAGCCAGTCCCACAAAAAGGAAATTCATTTCGCGGCCGTTGCCGTAGCCGCGATGCAGCATGTCCTCGACGTTGGAATTTTTCTTCAGGCTTTCCTGCTTGGCCTCTTTTTCGGACTTGCTCAGTTCCATGCTCAGGTCCCGGATCTGCTGCACCCGGACGTAAATCTTGCGCAGCTTGTCTTCCGGTGAATCTGTGGGGCTGAAGAGTTTGGAAACTTCCTGCTCCAGGACGCTTTTTTTGTTGATGAAGTGTTCCAGGTCGTCGTCCCACTTCTTTGCGATGCGCGCCCAGTATCGGTCCTGGGTTTCATCGGCGGGCGTGCCTTGTTCCAGGCGATAGAATTCCACACGGGCCTGGAGGGTTCGCAGAGGAGGCATGTAGGGCTCATCCGCGATGCCGGGAATATCGTGAACGGTGAGCGCGTAGCTGCCGTTCGTCTGGCGCTCGGGGGTGACTTGCACGGACATACCGAACTGGCGGAAATAAAGAGGGAAATTCTCGTAGGAGGAAACATAAGGCAGAATGGAGAAATGGCCTTCGCGCGTGAATAGATCGCTGGAGAGAGTCCACGACTGGTCGTACAGAAACAGAGGTTTGTACTGGCGGCGGTATTTGTACTCGATGATGCAGCCGGGCTGCACGTCCGGGAGAGTGAAGGTTTTCGCCAGAATTTTTTCGCCGCTGCGCTTTTCAATGACCTTTTCGAAGGGCTTGCCTTCGAAGTTCACGATGCCGCCGTCGGGGTGGATGGTGCGCGCGCGAACGCCGGCGATGTCGCTGGATTCCTTGAAAAACGGAATCTCGACGTTGGCCTGGTCCGTTCCTTCCTGGGTGAAGATCTTGATGCGCACGTATTCGTTGACATAGGCGCCGTCAGTGTTCGTGTATTTCTCGTTCACGGCGCTTTCGCGGTAGAGGATCATGGCGTGGGCGCCGGGGCTGGCGGGGTTGTCTTTCAGGGCCAGGTCGGCGGGAGGGATGGGCAGCCAATCGTCGCCGGCGGAGGACGGGCGCGGCGCGATGGCGATGGCGCACAGGAGAAGGGACGCAAATACACTAACGCAAATGAATCGCTGGGTTAGATTCATGGTGAAGCACGCTCCCAAGTTGTGAGAAGAGAACGGATGGCCGGGGCTGCGGTGATGCGTTGAGCCGCGGGCCTGGGTACCCAGTTCTCAAGCGGTGACGTGAGCGCCACGGTACCTCTTGTTGACGGTGCTGTCAACGGACCTTGTGAAGTTAGTACGCCNAACGATTCGTGACCGGCAACTTCGGATGCTGGCCCGGGTTTTGCCTTCCGTTCGTCTCGTGTGTCGCGGATAAACCATTCGCGAGAACGGCCATTCCTTTTACTTTTCAATAACTTACCATCGGACATACTTCTACAAATAACGCCCCAAATCCCATGGTGTTAGCGTGAGTCGGGGCACTTTCGAAGCTTCCAAAGGGCCGCAACCGGCTCGGGCAGCCGCAACCCCGGACCCCCGCCTCTCAACAACCAAAGCTCCTCAGTCATCGCTGCTAATCGCTAGCGAAACATAATCGAAAGCCGATGCAACTCGCTGAAAACATAGAGCAGCGACCCAAATCAATCGCTAGTTCTTGTCGGTTTTTTTGGCTCATGCGCCGCGCCTCACGCATCACCACACACGAATCATGTCATTTCTCCTCGATACCAATGGAATTCATAAAATTATTATTCTGATGAAAACAGCAACGACTCTCCATGCGGCACAAATTTTCCTCTCGCGAGATCGGCGATGCTCTGTTTTCCCGGGAACAAGAACGTCCGCGACTTGCACCCGTACGGGAATGCGACTTGCTTGGGTTTGCTGGCGGTGCTAACTTGCCCGGCGGCGTGGGGCCAAATTGGCTGCTGGGCGCGGACTGAAACCAGTGCAATGGCCACGGGGGCTTGATGGCGACGAAACAGTGGAGTTCTACGGCACCGCCAGGGGAATTTCGTCCTTATGTGGAGGCGGGGGAGACTGTTGCGGAATTTAGTTTGCGCGCAGTGATACTGGGGTCGCTGTTTGGCGTGTTGTTCGGGGCGGTTTCAGTTTATGTGGGTTTGCGCGCGGGGTTGACGGTGTCGGCCTCGATACCGATCGCGGTACTGTCCATCAGCATTTTGCGCGCGTTCGGGCGTTCCACAATTCTGGAAAATAATATCGTGCAGACCACCGGGTCGGCGGGCGAGTCCGCAGCGGCGGGCGTGATCTTTTCCATGCCGGCGCTGATCTTTCTGGGATTTTCGCTGAACGCCGAATACTGGCGGATATTTTTTCTGGCGCTGATGGGCGGATGGTTGGGCGTGCTGTTCATGATTCCGCTGCGGCGGCAGCTGATCGTGAAAGAGCACGGCAATCTGACGTTTCCCGAAGGCACTGCGTGCGCGGACGTGCTGGTGGCGGGGGAGCGCGGCGGATCGTTTGCCGGGCGCGTGTTCTGGGGACTTGGGCTGGGCGGAGTTTACACATTTGCGATGAACACACTGCGCCTGTGGCCGTCACAACCGGACTATCAGCCGAAATGGCTGCCGGGTTCGTCGTTCCGCGCGAATGTCACGTCGGAATATTTGGGAGTGGGCTACATCATCGGGCCGCGCGTTTCTGGAACGTTGTTTGCGGGCGGCGTGATTTCCTGGCTGGTGATTATGCCGGCGATCAAATTTTTCGGCTCGCTTTCGGGGAACGTGGCGCTGTATCCCTCGACGATACCCATTGGTCAGATGTCGCCCGATCAACTTTATAGCAGCTACATTCGTTCGATTGGCGCGGGGGCGGTGGCTGCTTCAGGGCTGATCACGTTGATCAAGACTTTGCCAACGATTTATTCGGCGCTGACGGCCGGAATTAAGGATATTCGCGCGAAGCAAGCGGCGGCGTCGGTGGCGGCCGTGGATCGCACGGAACGCGATATGTCCATGCGCGTGGTGCTGATTGGATCGGCAGTGATTGTGGCGATGATGTGGGCACTGCTGAAATTCAAGCCGATCCCGGGAGCAATGACCAGCGGGTTTTCGGATTTGCTGGCGGCGCTGTTTGTGGTGCTGTTTGGGTTTTTGTTCGTGACGGTCGCGTCGCGCATCAGCGGATTGATTGGGAATTCGTCGAATCCGATCAGCGGCATGACGATTGCGACTCTGATGGCCACTTGCGCGGTGTTCCTGGTGATCCACTGGACCTCGACGCCTTATCAGGTGTTGGCGCTGACGATCGGCGGCGTAGTGTGCATCGCCTCGGCGATTGCGGGCGCGACTTCGCAGGATTTGAAGACGGGTTACCTGGTGGGCGCAACGCCTTACTGGCAGCAGGTGGCGCTGGTGATCGGCGTGATGGTTTCATCGTTTGCGATTGGCGGGACGTTAATTTTGATGAACATTGGGCTGGCGCAATACAAACCGGTGCAGATTGCACTGGATATTGATCATCTGCAGCCTGGCGTGGACGTGCAGGAGCGCGACTATGTTTACAACGGGAAAACTTACACGCTGGTGAATGCGCTGGGTTCGCACGAAGTGCCGGACGGAAAATATTTGTACGATCCGTCTACGCGGCAGATTGAAGTGCAGTGGGTGCAGGGTATTGGCAGCGATCAGGCGGCGGCTCCGCAGGCGCGGTTGATGGCGACGGTGATCAGCGGAATTTTGAATCAGCGGCTGCCGTGGCGGCTGGTTTTTCTCGGCGTGTTTTTGGTGATCGCTGTGGAGTTGCTGGGAGTGCGTTCGCTGCCGTTCGCGGTGGGGTCGTACTTATCGATTGCGACGACGATGGCGATGTTCGCGGGCGGCTTGGTGCGCTGGTTGGCGGAGCAGGGCCTGGAGAAAAAAAGCGACGCGGAAAGCGAAGTAAGCCCCGGCTCACTCTACGCCAGCGGATTGATCGCCGCAGGCGGCGTGTTCGGGCTGCTGGCGATCGTACTGAACTTGCTGCAGGATCCGGAATTGAGCAAGCACGTGCCGCATTGGCTCGGGGTGATTTTGCATTTGCCCTGGCCCGCGAAGATGTTTGCCCTGGGCGAAAAATTCCCAGCGATCAGCAGCGCCCCGCAGGTAGGCGTGCTGCTGTTTGCGCTGCTAGCGATATCGCTATTTGTTTCGGCGCGGAAAAAATTGGCGCAGAATTAGCGACCCGCGCACCGCGGTGTGCTTTGCGGCGCACCCGCTGCGATGTGCAGTGCGCGCGCGCCGCCGTTGGCCTTGCGCCTGAGCTACCGCTTGGGCTTTTCCTCGTGCGCAGGAGCCGATTCGTGTTGCGCAGGCGGCTTTGCTTCGTGCGTGGCCGCAGGCTTAGGCGCTGATTCGGGTTTCGCTGCAGGTTTGGCTTCCGGCTTTGGCTCCCGCGTCGCCGCTGGTTTTGGTTCTGCTTTCGGCTTAGCTTCGGGTTTCGGCTCGTGCGTTGCGGCCGGCTTCGATTCGGATTTGGCAGGCTTTGCTTCATGAGTTGCCGCCGGTTTTGGTTCTGCCTTCGGCTTGGCTTCGGTTTTGGGTTCACGCGTTGCGGCCGGTTTTGATTCTGTCTTAGGCTTCGCTTCCGGTTTTGGCTCACGCGTTGCCGCAGGTTTCGATTCCGTCTTCGGTTTAGCCTCGGTCTTCGGTTCACGCGTTATTGCAGGCTTCGCTTCTGTCTTCGGCTTAGCTTCGGTTTTGGGCTCGCGCGTCGTAGCCGGCTTTGATTCGGTCTTCGGTGTCGCATCCGTCCTGGGTTCGCGCGCAGTCTCGGTCTTCGGCTCGGTCCGCGTTTTGCTCTCCGTACGCGCCGCAGGTTCGGTGCGAGGCTTGGCTTCGGATCTGCTTTCCGTGCGCGAGTTGCCAATGCGTTCCGACGCGGAGGCTTTGGCCTGAACTACGCCGGGCCCTTTGAATTCGCCGGGCCGCGCGGTTGCGACTACCGCCGGTCGTCCGTGATTGGCGGAGGCAAATTGGTTGCGGTCGGAGCGCGCTTCGGTGACGTGCCGCTCTTGCACCTCGGTGGGCGCAGTGTGCTGTTCGTGTGCGAATCTTTCTTGCGCGGCGGTGGGGCGCGCGTCGATGCCGCCATGGCCGCCATTAAAGCTGACGTGTGAATTGTGGACGACGACGGTTCTCGAGTAGACGTTATGAATGACGTTCACGTTTACATTGTTCACCCGCGTGTTATAGAAAAAGTGACCGTCGGTCCAGCGGCCGCCGAGGTAACCGGTGCCGACATAGCCAAAGCCGTAGTTGATGCCGCCGTAGAAGCCGACTTCTGGTCCCCAGTAGCCCGCGTTCCAGAGATACGCGCCGTTAGTCCAGCCCCAATAGCCAGGGGTCCAGAGCAGACCAACCGTCGGCGGTTCGACCCATGTGCCGGGAACCCAAAAGTATCCGCCGTCGTCGCTGTAGCTCCAGTAGCCGGGCGTCCAGAGGTAGCCGTCGCCGGGGCAAATGGGCTGCGTGTAAACAGGGAGGACTGGCGGAGCGATCGATACAGAGAGAACGACCTGCGCCGACGCGGTGGGCGGCGCTGCTGGGATCACGAACAGAGCTGCGGCTAGCGCGAAACAAGTGGAAAGTCCGAGCGACTGAAGCGCGCGGCGGAAATTGGAAATGTGCATCGGCGTCACCTCGTATGAATACTTGCGACTGCTGCAATCGTACGCGGCGGTACGAATGGAGGCGATACGGCGAAGTCTTTAGAGGCGTAGGGAACTTACCTTATGGGCATGGGGCCGCGGATGGAATATTTTGCTCGTGTAGCCGAAGAAAATACTCGGCGGTTTTATACGGCCTGAGGGCCGCGTGAAGGACCTTCGAGGCCGAAGTGATTGACGGAATGGGAGTAATTATTGAGGCTGCGAACGGACATTGAAATGCGTGCCATGGTTGGCAGTGCCCTTCGAACAGCGTGAGGAGGCAGTGATGAATTACAGGTTCGACATATTCAAGAGGCTGCCAAACGGAAACACGCTTTGGATCACGACCGTGGACGGGTTGGTCGAGGCGAAGAGCCGCATGGGGCGCCTGGCGGCAATCTCTGGTGGAGAATATTTCGTGTATCTGCAGGGAGAGGGAATCGTGGCGGAATTGAATCGGAACTATCAGAGAGCGGAAGTCGCCTGAACGTGCAGCAAGCTTGCGCGGCAGGGAAGTTGGCGGTTCTTTCCGCCGCAGCTTTGACGGGAGAGGGGATAGGCTGGGGCGAAACTGCCCTCTGAATCGTCTGAAATCCTGGTCGAAGTCTGCAAGTTCGTGCGTGGACCTATGCTCGGCGGTGTGGAACTTGAAATCCAAGGAAGTCTGTTCTAATAACAGTAACCCCCACCGCACAGCCGTCTTAGCTTGATGCGAAAAGCGGGACAGCACAGACAGAGCCAGCCATTTGATTTCCGATCATGCGTCAGCAGCTACTGGGCGTCTGGATCCTGGTTGAGGCTTACCGGGTCTTAACGCCTAGTCCGCGCCCGGATGATAAGAACGTTCAAGGTGCGCTTTGATCTCCTTGAGAGTGAACCAAGCTGTTTTGAACTCACCTTGAGCATAAAGCTGCGCCTGATCGAAGTAATGAGGAGACTTAGGATCGCCGCTTTCGCCAAACACAAGGACGGACCGCGCGCGTACCTCTGGCGCGAATTCGACCACGCTGACGAAGGAATCGCCAAACCATCCGTACCGGTTCTTCTGGCCTTTTACGTCGGAGTTGTCAGTCTCAAAATCAAATATAACTCCAAGCGAACCCGAGGCACCCGCAACCGCCAGACTCGGTTTATTGTCGCTGTACGTCTCTTCGGCCGTGATGCGCTGCAGGCGGTTAACGTCGCCCCATGCCACATGCCACGTTCCGAAGTCGTGCTCAAGATCGCCCACGGCAGCCTCGAGCGCTCCCATCCTGGTCACGCCCTTCGTGAGATCCCCCGCTTCAACCGTGGGATATGGCGGTTCGTAAGCTTGCCGGTGAGCTTCCAGATGCCATTGGCTGAACAGGGCCATGGCCACTGAGCTTGTCGTACTTACGTGATCCCAATTTCTCAATTCGCTGAGCGGCGCTGCTAGGCTGGCGGCGCGCGACGGGTCCGATTGTTGTAGAGCTTCCCAATCGGTGATCAGAAGTGGCATTTCGACGTCAGCAGCGCGGATCCTTGTATCGAACGCCGCTCGACTCCATTCGTCGAACGTGAATTTTGCTTTTCCAAGCAGCAGATCTTGAGACCGCCGC
>JGI12648J13191_1000135_pt1 | contig 10014 bp, 9 predicted proteins | sample BlaSpr_A8_OM1_O1_FD_13191 | JGI IMG/M metagenome (IMG submission 13191)
GGAACTGGACCGGTTTCTGGCGCGGCTTGCGAAAAAGCGTTCGCGTGCCATGCTGATCGCAACTTGCCGACGCGCTGTGGCGGGCGGGAAATTTCGCGGGACGATTGCGCAGCAGCTGGTGCATTTGGCTTCGGCGCTGCGCTCGGGATGCGCTTGGTACGATCTGGAGATCGAAAGCTCAGTGCAGTGTCCGCCGGAATTGCTCGACGTGCTGCTGGGCGAAGGGCGGCGGATTGCGTCGGCGCATTTTTTTGGGCGTTCGCCGAAAAATTTGCGGCGGGTTGCAGCGGATTTGCGTCGCGGTGGCCCGGATGCGATCAAAATCGCGGTGCAATGTGACTCGCAGGGACGTAGCTTGGACGTGCTGCGCCTGGCGCACGGGCCGCAAAACGTGATTGCCGTGCCCATGGGGAATGCGGCGATGGCGGCGCGAGTGTTGGCGCTGCGCGAGGGAAGCGCGCTCGCCTATGCGCCGGTAGAGAATGCGACCGCTCCCGGACAGGTGTCCCTGGACGCGATGAAGAATTTGTACCGCGCGGATCGGTTGCGCCGGAAGACGCGCGTGTACGGAGTGATTGGCGATCCGATCGGTCATTCGCTATCGCCTGTGCTGCAGAACGCAGGCTTTCAGGCCCGTAAGATGGATGCGGTATTTCTGCCGTTCATGGTGCGTGAGCTAGGGGACTTTCTTCGCAGTGTCGAGCCGCTGGGAATCGCAGGCTTCAGTGTGACGCTGCCACACAAGCAGTCGATTTTGCGACATCTGGACGATTGCGATCCAATGGCGGCGGCGATCGGCGCGGTGAATACGGTGGTGGTGCGCGGCGGCGGGAAATTGTACGGGTACAACACGGACTATGTGGGCGTACTGCGGGCGCTCGAGCGCCGCATCCCGTTGCGCGGCAGCCGGGCTTTGATTTTCGGCGCGGGAGGCGCGGCGCGTGCGGTGGCGTTTGCGCTGGCGGAATCGGGAGCGTCGGTTTGCGTTTGTGCGCGGCGCAAGCAGGCTGCCCAGGCGCTGGCGCGTGCTGTGGGCGGCGAAGCGGTGGAGCGTGGGCGCCTGCGGCGGGAATTTTTCGATGCGATCGTGAACGCGACTCCGGTGGGGATGCATCCGGAGGCAGGCCGCTCGCCACTTGCGGCGCGGGAAATCAATTGCAGGCTGGTTTTCGATCTGATTTACCGGCCTCGGGTTACAAAGCTGATGCAACTCGCGGCGGTGCGCGGCATCGAAACGGTTTCGGGCGTGGAAATGTTTGTGGCGCAGGGAACGGCGCAGTGGGAAATATGGACGGGCGAGCGGGCGCCGGTGAAAGTGATGCGCGGCGCCGTGTTGCGCGCGCTGACGCGCGAAGAGAACTTGGTTAGACGATGATTCAGCCGAACTTCAAAACATTCACAAAACTGGCGCGCCAGGGAAACCTGGTGCCGGTGTACGAGACGTTTACAGCGGATCTGCTGACGCCGGTGGGCGCGCATCTGCGCCTTGCGCACAACGCGAAATATTCGTTTTTGCTGGAGAGCGTGGAAGGCGGCGAAAACATCGCGCGCTACACATTTGCCGGCGCGAATCCGCAGGAAGTATTTCGTTCGCGCGGCCGGAAATGCAGCCTGGAAACGGGCGGCAAACGCAAGAATTTCGAGGCGGATCCGATTCAGTATTTACGTCAGCTGACGGAGCGGTATCAACCGGTGCGGGTGCCGGGTCTGCCGCCGCTGATTGGCGGAGCGATTGGATATTTTGCGTACGACATGGTGCGTTTGATCGAGCGGATTCCGGCGAGCGGGCGCGACGATTTGAATCTGGACGATAGCGTGATGATGTTCTACCTGGGTCTGGTGGCGTTTGACCACGTGCAGCATCGCGTGTGGGTGATTCGCAACGTATACACCGGGGGCGCGGGAAGTTTGCGCGCAAAGTACGGCGCCGCGGTGCGCGAGATTCGGCGCACGCGCCGCAAACTGGAAAGCCCGCTGCCGCGGCCGCGCCGCAGCCGGCGGGGCGGACGGCTGCGCGTGGAATCAAATTTCACGAAAGCGCAATACATGGCGGCGGTGCGCAAGGCCAAAAGTTACATTCGCGCGGGCGACATTTTTCAGGTGGTCCCCAGCCAGCGATTTTCGGCGCGCACCGGTGCTGATCCTTTTGAAATTTATCGCGCGCTGCGCGTGGTGAATCCTTCGCCGTATCTTTACTATTTGAAGCTCGATGAGCTTGCGGTGGTGGGCAGCTCGCCGGAAATGCTGGTCAAGGTGCAAGGGCGCAACATTTCCTATCGGCCGATCGCCGGGACGGTGCCGCGCGGGCGCAACGAAGCGGAAGATCGCGCGCTTGAAGCGAAGCTGCTCGCCGATCCGAAAGAGCGCGCCGAACACATCATGCTGGTTGATTTGGGCCGCAACGATCTGGGCAGAGTGTGCGAATACGGTTCGGTGAAAGTCGAGCGGCTGATGTTCGTGGAACGCTATTCGCACGTGATGCATCTGGTCTCCAGCCTGCGCGGGCAATTGCGCGCGGACGTGGATTGCTTTGACGCGCTGATGGCTTGTTTTCCCGCCGGCACGCTTTCGGGCGCGCCGAAAATTCGCGCGATGCAAATTATCGATGAGCTGGAGCCAACGCGGCGCGGAATTTACGCCGGCGCGGTGATGTATCTGGATTTTTCCGGCAACATTGATTCGTGCATCGCCCTGCGCACGATGGTGGCCAAGGGAGGCCGCGCTTATATTCAAGCCGGCGGCGGAGTGGTGGCGGATTCCGTGCCGGAGCGGGAATACAAGGAGACGGTGAACAAGGCGCGCGCGCTGGTGACGGCGCTGGAAATCGCGCATCGAGGTGGGAACGGAAGCCGCGCGGAATAAGACTTAACAGCGCCGTTTTCAGAGCGCGGGCGAGCTTCGCCGTAGCACCTGGTAGCGCACGGAAGTGCGCCGCCAGGAAAGCTTTCGAGTGCACAACGAAGAAGTTAGAATATGAGAACGCTATGATCCTGCTGCTCGACAACTACGATTCGTTTACTTACAACCTGGCACAGTACCTGGGCCAGATGGGGCAGCAGCTGGATGTGCGCCGCAACGATGAGATCACGCTGGATGAGATTGAAGAGATGGCGCCGGATCGCATCGTGATTTCGCCAGGGCCGTGTACCCCGAAGGAAGCGGGCGTTAGCGTTCCGTTGATACGGCGATTTGCGGGGAAGATTCCGATCTTGGGCGTGTGCCTGGGACATCAGGCGATTGGCGCGGCGTTTGGCGGGCGCGTGATTCGGGCGCCGAAGTTGATGCACGGAAAAACCAGCGAGATCGAGCATGACGGGCGGACCATTTTTCACGGGTTGCCGCAGTCGTTTATCGCCACGCGCTATCATTCGCTGATCGTGGAACGCAAATCACTGCCGCGCGAGCTGGAAATCTCGGCGGAAACCGAAGATGGGACGATCATGGGTTTTCGGCATCGCAAGTTGCCCGTGGAAGGCGTGCAGTTCCATCCGGAATCGGTGCTGACCGGGGCGGGATTTGATTTGCTGAAGAATTTTTTGCGAATTTGATTCGATCCGGCCGTGCGAAATGCACCAGATGCGAACAAAGCGGTCCGCAATCGCCGAAGTTCTTCTACTTTGCGTGGCGATCGCAGTCCTAATTCTGTTTCCACGCGCTGCAGGTAGCGGCGCGGCCTCACCAACGCAGGCCGAAAAATCCCCCGGGCAAATCTACCTAGGTTTTGATGCCAACGACTATCCCGGCGATGACGCGTTGCCCGGGCTGCGACGTACTTTCACGTTTTCCGGCTATTGGCTGAATGCGCCGCCTGGTGCAAAGACGAATTCCTGGACGGGGAAGCGGGCGCAAATGCGGAAAAACACTTTCGGAGTTTTGATCCTGTTCAACGGGCGCCTGGCAAAGGAACTGCAGCCGCCGATCAACCCTCGTGATCTGGGCGCGCGTGACGGGGAGGCCGCGGTCGCGGCGGCGCAGCGGGAGGGATTTTCTGCCGGCGCNGTGATTTATTTGGATATGGAGGAAGGTGGCCGAATGTATCCAGTACAGATCGAATACATTCAGGGCTGGAGCGAGCGCGTGGCATCGGGTGGTTTCAAGGCAGGAGCTTATTGCTCGGGAATGAAAGTGAAGGAAGGTCGAGGGCAAACGATCACAACGGCGGACGATATTCGCGAGCGCGCGCCGGTGGCGGCGTATTTTGTGTATAACGACGCCTGTCCTCCTTCGCCGGGCTGCGCGTATCTGAAAAATCCTCCACCGCCGTCGCAGAGCGGATTTCCCGGCGCGCTCGTCTGGCAGTTCGCGCAATCGCCACGGCGCCGGAATTATACCGGGCCGTGCGGCACGACCTATAATGCGGATGGCAATTGCTATCCGCCGCTAGGCGCTGCGGCTGGTCGCATCCTGCTGGATCTTGATTCTTCGCTTTCTCCGGACCCATCCAGCGCGGGCATGCACGACGTCAACTGATTCACATCGGAATGCAATCAGGTTGCGGACTGGCTGTGGCGGTCTGCGGTGGATTGTGAGAATGACGCCAGAGCTTCCAGTTTGGCGCGGGCTGCGCCGGAATCAATGGATTCGGTGGCGAGGCGCACGCCCTCGAGGAAATCCGTAGCGCGCCCTGCGGCGACGAGCGCGCCTGCGGCATTCGCGAGCACGATTTCGCGCTGCGGGCCGTGTTCGTGGCGGAGGGACGCGCTGCCCAGAACTTTACGGATGATTGCGGCGTTGTGTTGCGCGTCGCCGCCGCGAATTGCTTCCAGCGGTGCGCGGCGCAGGCCGAAATCTTCCGGTACGACGACATAGCTGCGCACCGCGCCATCGCGCAATTCGGCGATGGAAGTTTCTCCACTCAGGGAAATTTCGTCCAGGCCATCGGCGCCGTGTACTGCGAGCGCGCGTTGTACGCCTAATTCGCCCAGGGCTTGCGCGACGAGTTCGGTGAGACTCGCCTCATACACGCCGACGATTTGCGCGGATGCTCCAGCGGGATTAGTGAGCGGGCCGAGCAGATTAAAAACGGTGCGCACGCGCAGCTCGCGGCGCGCGGGAATAGCGTAGCGCGTGGCGGCGTGCATCGCGGGGGCGTAGAGGAAGCCGATGCCGATTTGTTCGATGGATGCGGCGGCGCGTTCGGGCGGGAGTTCGATTTTTACGCCGAGTGCTTCGAGCACGTCGGCAGATCCGCAGCGCGAGCCGGTGGAACGGTTGCCGTGTTTTGCGACGCGCACGCCTGCGCCTGCTATGACGAACGCGACGGTTGTGGAAATATTGAACGTGCCGCGCGCGTCGCCACCGGTGCCGCAGGTGTCCAAGACCACTTCGTCGGGATGTTTGCGGCCGTGGGGAAAAATCGGCGTGGCGTGACGGCGCATGGCGAGGGCAAAGCCGACGACTTCGTCAACCGTTTCGCCCTTGATGCGCAGAGCGATCAGCAGCGCCGCAATCTGTTCGCTGCTGGCGTGGCCCGACAGGATTTCCTCCATTGCGGCTTCGGCTTCGGGGCGCGAGAGGTCTTGGTCCTGGATGAGTTTTTCGAGCGCTTCGTGGATCATTTTTTTGCTTTTTGGCCGCGCGGCGATTGCGAGATCGCGAATTTTCACTCGAGGCGGCTGCTTGCCCGTGCCGCATCTTCCAAGTAAACTAAGTCGTTTTAATTGTCCTCGAATCTTAGCACTATTCAAGGCGACCTTCAGGAAGCCGATGGAGCCGGAATGAAGATCCACGAATATCAGGCCAAGGGTATCCTTGCGAAATTTGGCGTGCCGGTGCCGCGCGGAGAAGTTGTTTTTAAGAAGGATGAGGCGCGGGCGGTGGCGCAGCGGCTGGGAACTTCTGTAGTTGTCGTGAAGGCGCAAATTCACGCGGGCGGGCGCGGCAAGGCCGGCGGCGTGAAGCTGGCGAAATCTGCTGATGATGCGGCGACGCTGGCGGGACAAATTTTGGGAATGAAACTGGTGACGCCGCAGACGGGTGAAGAAGGGCGCATCGTGCGGCGGTTATTGATCGAAGAGGGGCTGGACATCAAGCGCGAACTTTATCTGGGGATTTTGGTGGATCGCGCGTTGAGCGCGCCGATTTTTATGGCTAGCGCGGCGGGCGGAATGGAAATCGAGGAAGTGGCGAAGGATCATCCGGACGCGATTTTACGCGAGGTGATTGATCCGGCAACGGGCTTTCAGCCTTATCAGGCGCGCAAATTGGCGTTCGGATTGGGGCTCACGCCGGAGCAGGTTGGCGCGGCTGTGCCGTTTTTTCAGGCGCTGTATCGCGCGTTNATCGAAACGGACGCTTCGATGATCGAAATTAATCCATGCGTGGTGACGGGCGACGGGAAATTGGTGGCGCTGGATGCCAAAGTGACTTTTGATGACAATGCGCTGTACCGCCATCCGGAATTCAAGGATTTGCGCGACCTGGAAGAGGAAACGCCGCTGGAAGTGGAAGCTTCGAAATTCAAATTGAATTACATCAAGCTGGATGGCGATATTGCCTGCATGGTGAACGGCGCGGGATTGGCGATGGCCACGATGGACATCATTAAATTGAGCGGTGGGAGCCCGGCGAATTTTCTGGACGTGGGCGGCGGGGCTTCGGAAGAGCAGGTGAAAAACGCGTTCCGCATTTTGCTGAGCGATCCGAACGTGCGCGCGGTGTTCGTGAACATTTTCGGCGGGATTTTGCGCTGCGACGTGCTGGCGAGCGGCGTGGTAGGCGCGGCGAAAGAACTGAAATTCAAAGTTCCCGTGGTGGTGCGCATGGAAGGCACCAATGTGCAGCAGGGCAAGGAAATTTTGCGTAATTCCGGATTCAATTTCGCGGTGGCGGAAGGAATGAAGGATGGAGCTGAAAAAGCGGTTGCGCTGGCGGGAGGAGCACGATGAGCGTGCTGGTTGATAAGGAGACGCGGCTGATCGTGCAGGGGATTACGGGGCGCGAAGGAAGTTTTCACGCGCAGCAGATGTTGGACTACGGTACGAAAGTGGTGGCGGGGGTGACGCCGGGAAAGGGCGGGACCGAACACCTGCAAGTGCCGGTGTTCAATACCGTGGCGGAGGCGGTGAAGGCGACCAAAGCCAATGTGTCGGTGATTTTTGTGCCGCCGCCGTTTGCCGCGGACGCAATTCTGGAAGCGATGGATGCGGGTTTGCCGCTGGTGATTTGCATTACGGAGGGCGTGCCGACTTTGGACATGGTGCGCGTGGCGGCGGCTTTGAAACATTCGCGCACGCGATTGATTGGGCCGAATTGTCCAGGAATTATTTCGCCGGGAAAATGCAAAATCGGAATTATGCCGGGCTCGATTCACAAGCAGGGACAGGTGGGCGTCGTGAGCCGCAGCGGAACTTTGACCTATGAGGCCGTTGATCAACTGACGCATCTGGGAATCGGGCAATCTACGTGTATTGGGATTGGGGGCGATCCGATCATCGGCACGAGTTTTCTGGACGCGATCAAGATGTTCAACGAAGACGTCGATACTCACGCCATTGTGATGATCGGGGAAATCGGCGGCAATGCCGAGGAAGTGGCGGCGGAATACATCAAGAAACATGTGCGCAAGCCGGTCGTGGGATTTATCGCGGGGCAGACCGCGCCTCCGGGGCGGCGCATGGGACATGCCGGGGCGATCATCAGCGGGGGGCAGGGGACTGCGGCGGAAAAATATAAGGCGATGCGTGCGGCGGGAATTCGTACGGTGCAGAGTCCGGCGGAGATTGGACACACGATTGCGGCTGTGCTGGGTAAGTCGAAGGCGAAACCTGCGGCGAAGAAGAGACCAGCCGGCAAATCGAAGAAGCACGTTACGAAGAAACGATAGCTCGCGTTGCACTATTTTAGACTTGGGAGAAGAATCGAATGGCTGTCGAGAGAACTTTGGCGATTGTTAAACCGGATGCTGTGGGGCGCGGGCTGACTGCGGACATCTTGAGCCGCGTGCATGCTGCGAAATTCAAGATCATAGCGATCAAATCGCTGCGTTTGACGCGAAAGCAGGCCGAGGGATTTTACGCGGTGCATCGCGAGCGGCCGTTTTTTGGCGAGCTGACGGAATTTATGAGCTCGGGCAAAGCCGTAGTGATGGTGCTCGAGGCGGAAAATGGGATTGCGAAATGGCGCGAGACGATGGGCGCGACCGATCCGGCGAAAGCCGCGCCTGGCACGATTCGCAAGGAACTGGGCGAGAGCATTCAGTTTAATTGCACCCACGGCTCGGACGCGCAGGACACGGCGGCGCAGGAGATTGGATATTTCTTTTCCGGCGCTGAGTTGGTCTGAGCGGGTTTTGCGCGACACCACTTCGACAACCTGAACCCATGCCCGCTTCGTTCCGAAAAGCGCGGGGTGAAGCGGCTGTTAAGAGCCGGCGGGACGCCGGCGCTACGGGCGATTTTTGCACCTCCCTACCGCAACGTTAATTTTTCGGGAAGTTTGGTGAGGCTTCCACTTCCAGAATTTGTTTGGTGTGGCGCTCGCTGTGCGCAGCAATGAACAGCACCCACTCGTAGGCGTCCAGCGGGCCGAGCGGACTGTCCAGCACGTGCTGGCGCAAGTCGCCCGTGCTTTGCAGAAATTCGATGGTGCGCGCGCGGCTTTTGAGGAAATGATCGAGAGTTTCAGCGGGAGTCCAGCGCCCAGTGGGCACGAGCTCCGCCGGAGCCTGGCGCTTCGTGCTGCGGTCGGGAACCATGTTGAGGACCAGCGCGTCGAATTTGGCAGTGTCGCGATCCGCCGCGCCGGCGGGTGCCTTCATGACTTTTTCCGTGATCGTCTGGAAAAGGTCGTCTTCGGCCAGCGCGATGTGTTCCAGGGTCTGCGCCACGGACCACTTGTCAGGCGCGGCTTTGAAATTCCATTGGGCCGGGGTGAAGTTCTTGGTGTCGGCGACGATGGCGTCACGCGTTTGTTCGAGATACTGGATGCCTTTTTCGCGATCGGCTTGCGAGAGCGTTTGCGTGAAAACGGCGGGCGCGAAGCAAACGGCGGCGCCGAGCAGCAGGATTACTTTTCTCATACGGTTTTCTCCCCTCGTTACTTCGATGGCGGAATCGTTGCATGTGAAATGACGGGTGTCGGCTAGTGAAGCGCTTGGCACCGGGATCGCACCTCTGTCACGGTTACGGCATTGCCTCACCGCCTGGGCGGTGCATGCTCTGATTTGCTGGCACAACTATAATAAAAGTGGGCGCGATTGTCGAAGCCCGCGCTGGGACACTCGGGGCGTGCTGAAGTGCGCCGCCGCTACCAAATCGCATTTGGTCGATCGGTTGGGGTTAGAATGGAGCGCTGAGCGCGCTGCCATGGACGCATTTCGCGAGACCGGAAGGCTTCTGATTGTACTGGGAGTCGTGCTGGCCGGCGTGGGAGCGCTGCTGGCATTTGGTGGGAAACTTCCGTTCCGGCTGGACCGTTTGCCTGGCGATATTGTTTATCAGGGTCGGAACGGAAGTTTTTATTTTCCGGTCGTGACGTGCATTCTGTTGAGTTTGGTTTTGAGTTTGCTGCTGTGGGCTGCGAGTCATTTCCGCAGATAGAGCCATGAGCCAGACATCGCTTTTCAATTTGATGCCGGAGCGGCGGACCTGGAAGGTCAGTGAGCTGACGGCGCGCATCCGCGAGCTGCTGGAATCGGCGCTACCGGAAGTGTGGGTGGAAGGCGAGGTATCGAATTGCCACGCGGCGCAGTCCGGGCATTGTTATTTCACCCTGAAAGATGCGAAGTCGCAGATTCGCTGCGTGTGTTTCCGCGACCAGATGCGCGGGATGAAATTCAAGCCCGAGGATGGGCTGCACATCACGGTGCGCGGCGCGCTCAGCGTGTACGACGCGCGCGGCGAATATCAGATTTACGTGACGCTGATCGAGCCGGTGGGATTGGGTGCACTGCAACTGGCGTTTGAACAGCTGAAGAAGAAACTGGAACTGGAAGGATTATTTGCTGCGGCGCGCAAGAAGCCGCTGCCGGTGCTGCCGCGTTGCATCGGAGTGATTACCTCGCCGACCGGCGCC